>Ga0307992_1000033_pt1 | contig 86739 bp, 83 predicted proteins | sample EllFjometagen133_FD_203162 | JGI IMG/M metagenome (GOLD analysis project Ga0307992, IMG submission 203162) | Marine microbial communities from Ellis Fjord, Antarctic Ocean - #133 | ecosystem: Environmental > Aquatic > Marine > Unclassified | place: Southern Ocean | collected 2014-10-08
ACTTCTCCGTTGTCTTCTTTCTTGAGTCATGTTAAATACCTCTTTCTTTTTAAAGTATAATTCTAACATACTCCATAAGAAAACTGTTCAATTAAGTGTAACCTATTCATTCCATACTAGCTATATTTACTAAATTATCTATGACTCTATTACGAGTATTGGTTTTTTCTAAAACGCGTGACATAAATAGAATAATCTCCTTAAATTTAGCCTTATATACCCAATTTAAGAATCCTGGAGAAATTTCAAATAAACCATTTTTATCATTAGCTAATTTAATTAACTTTTCTATGAAGACAACATTATCATATGAATGTAAAAGTTCATTGAATATAGCCTTTAACCTTGTGTTAAAATCATGTAACTTCTTCTTGCTTACTGTTTTTGGTAATACAATATTAGATTTAGTAGAATAAAATTCCATATATTTCCTCCTGATCAATAATGTAACGTTTCATATGAAAAGACATCAAGTAAATTTGCTGTTTGATTTTTAAAAAATTGTAACTTAAATCTGAATTTAATATCATCATATGGATTTTCAGTCGTTTCATGCATGAATGTTATTGCTTTTTAACATCAGAAGAGAGCTCGTCTATTTCTGACTCAAGTGTTTGAATGGCTGATATTAATTTATTAATAAATTCAAAAATTTCAAAAATGTGTGTGGGTTGTATAGGACTTATATTTTGTTCATATTGATTTAAATAAAATTTTAAACTAAAAGGACCTTTTTTAAGTAAAGTTTCAAACTCGTCTTTTAGTGTTTTAGAAATTGAACCATTATCCATTATAATCTACTCCTTTGATTAAATTTTTAAAGCTTTAATAGTATTATATTTTTATTATAACATAAAAATAACAGCAAGTAAATTTGCTGTTATATTTTTTTATTATTTTCAACATCATCATACAAAAATTCAACATCATGCGTTTTTATTGCATCAGCTAATAAAGGTTTTTCTTTGAAAATATATTCGATATTCTTTATACGAGCTTTCTTATCTGCTTCCCTTGCTTTTTCAAGACTATAGAAAACATCCTCAAATAATTCTTTCGCTATTTTTTTCTCATTATCTGACATACTATCTTTTTTGTCTATAAAAATTTTTACAACTCGATCAATCGATTCAAAATAGTCAATTTGATTTTCAAATATTTTTTGCTCAGTTTCTTCGTATTCATATCCATCAAAATATGCTTCTGCATCTATAAACTGATAAGGAACATTAAGTATTTTTATTATTTCAAACCATTTTTCGAAATTAATTTTTCTGTCTCCTCGCTCATATTTCGAATAACCTGAGTGAGTCATACCTAATTTTTCAGCAATTTCTTTTTGGGTAAAACCTCTTAATTCTCTGTATTTTCGCAATAATTCATGCCTTTGCATAATATCACCTCAAAATAATTATATCATCTTTGTCCGTTTTGGACAATATATTTCTTGACATTGTCCATTTTGGACATTATGGTTCGGTGATGGTGTGGTCGGCTGCTCCGCAGGGAGCGCCGAACACCATGGTCACTATACTTGACTAAGTAACACAATTAAGTCAGAGGAGGTAAATAGATGAAACTAAATTACAGTAAAAAAGATATTTTTAACTATGACTATATCAAGATTCTTCAATACAATGATAACTATTTCAAAGTAATACAATTTAAACATCCAGTTAGAAAATCAGGCTATGAAGAAGATAAAATAATAGATTTTGAATTTGAAGAAGTTGAGAAAACTAATGATGAAAACAACAATTCAGAAGATATATTAAGAATAAGTTTATCAAGAACAAAAAGAGTTATACATGATTATGCTTTATGTAATGAGTTTGACTATTTCATAACTTTAACATTTGATAGAAAGAAATATGATTCATCAGATATAAAATTAATTAAAAAACAAGTAGGTCAATGGCTTAATAACTATAAAAAGAGAGAGAATCCAAACTTGAAGTATTTACTTATACCAGAGTTACATAGCGATCACAAGCATTTTCACTTTCATGGTCTTATATCTGGTATAGATGACATAACAGAGTTTAGAGAATCTAAAAAGGGCGTTATGAGATACAATTGGGCTTCATGGCAAAACAAATTTGGCTTTTCTTCTCTTGAATCTGTAAGAGATACCGAATCAGTTAGTAAATATATTACCAAGTATATTACTAAAGACTTAATAACAGAGTTTAACAAACAAAGATATTTAGTTTCAAAAGGTTTAAAGAAACCAGTAACATTCTTTGAACTAGATAATTATACCGAAATAATCAGCTGTGATTTTGAAAATGAATATGTAAGAATACTAAACATTAATACATATGATGAAATGTATATGTATCTTAATTTAATTTCAAATAATTTAGGGGGTGAACCTGTATGGTATTAAGTCAAGCAATTATAGATTTCAGAAAATATACTAAAGTAACCAAATCAAAAGGAACACAAGATTATTATAAATATTATCTAAAAACTCTTAATAATGAGTTAGGTTCTTTGGACTGCTCTGAAATCAATAACAATATCATTCTAGACTATATTATCAGAAGAAGAGAATATAACCCTCAAGTTTCTAATGCGACTTTAAACAAGCATATTGTAACTCTAAAGACCGTTGTAAAATACTCAACAAGTAAAGAAATTACATTTGCAAAACTAAAAGAAAGAAAAAAGATTATTCCAACAATTTCAAAATCAACATACTCAAAAATATTTGAATACTACCAAAAACACATGAAAGATAATTATACTTTCCGAAATTATGTTTTTTTGAAACTATTGCTTGATACAGGGCTAAGATTAAACGAAATAATTAATATAAAATTACGCAATATTGACTTTGATACTTCTTCAATTCATATTAAAGTTACAAAAACCGATGTTGATAGATATGTTTGTTTTACAGAATCAACCAAAGAATTACTTTTAAAATTTATCATTACACAAACATTTAAAGAGTATTTGTTCTATGACTTCAAAACAGGAAACAAACTCACTACATCATCAGTAGAAAGCCTTATATATAGATTAAAGAAGAAACTAGATATTAAAGAGAACATAACCCCTCATAAATGGCGACATACTTTCGCAACAAATTTCTTAAAGCGTGGTGGCGATTTAGAAACATTAAGAATACTGTTAGGACATAGCAATCTCAAGACAACACAAAAGTATTTACATCTAAGTAGAAATGATATAGTAGACAACTATAACAACATAATGAATAGTCAGACGTCGGATTATTAAGAAGTTACTACCCCCGAGCGCGACACATGGACAAACCGTAATTTTAGAGTATTTTAGCAAATAAAAAAAGCCACTAAATGGCTTTATATCTATCTGTATGGTGGTTCGGGGGGGAATTGAACCCTCGACACATGGATTTTCAGTCCATTGCTCTACCGACTGAGCTACCGAACCATAAAAAAAAGTGGCGGTCCGGACGGGATTTGAACCCGCGATCTCCTGCGTGACAGGCAGGCATGTTAACCCCTACACCACCGGACCTAGTTTTTTTTAATTGGTTGCGGGGGGAAGATTTGAACTTCCGACCTCTGGGTTATGAGCCCAACGAGCTACCAGACTGCTCCACCCCGCGATGTTTATCGCTTTTATATTGTATCAAAAGCACATACAATTGTCAACAAGAAAATTATATGGTGGAGCATAGCGGGATCGAACCGCTGACCTCCTGCGTGCAAGGCAGGCGCTCTCCCATCTGAGCTAATGCCCCATAAAAAATATGTATGGTACCCGAGGCCGGACTTGAACCGGCACGTCATTGCTGACATTGGATTTTAAGTCCAACGCGTCTACCTATTTCGCCACTCGGGCGAGTGGTGACCCGCAGGCGATTCGAACGCCTGACCCTTTGATTAAAAGTCAAATGCTCTACCAACTGAGCTAGCGGGTCAAGAAGTCATATTGAATTGACTACTTAACTTTGGTGTGTCAATTATGAGAATCGAACTCATATCCTAGGCTTTGCCTTTAAGCTATCTTGACATGTGTGGCGGAGAAAGAGGGATTCGAACCCCCGCGGCGCTCTCACGCCCTGTCGGTTTTCAAGACCGATCCCTTCAGCCGGGCTTGGGTATTTCTCCTGATTTGTTCTATAAAATTAAAGATGGTGGACCCAGTAGGACTCGAACCTACGACCGATCGGTTATGAGCCGATAGCTCTGACCAACTGAGCTATGGGTCCCTCATTGGTAGCGGAGGAGAGACTTGAACTCTCAACCTCACGGGTATGAACCGTACGCTCTAGCCAGTTGAGCTACCCCGCCAAATTTCTTTTTTTTATTGGTGGAGCATAGCGGGCTCGAACCGCTGACCTCCTGCGTGCAAGGCAGGCGCTCTCCCAGCTGAGCTAATGCCCCCTAAGAAATGGTGGGCCTAAATGGACTTGAACCATCGACCTCACGCTTATCAGGCGTGCGCTCTAACCACCTGAGCTATAGGCCCCTAAAAAATAATATCTCTTAGTAATGCGAATAATATTTTACTATTTATAGATTAGAAAGTCAATTATTATTTTCCATAATTGGCAAAAAAATTTATATTTCCATTATAATTGGCAAAACATAGCCAATTATCGCCTCAAAATTACTTTTCTGGGTACTTAATCTTGTTTTTTTCAAGTTTCTCTCTTATTATCGTTTCTGGGTTTAATCCAAGATCATGAACCATTGCTAAAGAATAGATCAAAACATCCGCTAATTCTTCCTTAACATTCTCTAAATCAGGATTACTATCTGGCCACTGATAATTTTCTAATAATTCCGCAGCTTCAATGATAATAGATTTAGCTAACGCTGATGGAGTATCATGTTCTTTCCATCCCCTTATATCTCTAAAATTTATGATTTCATCAAGAATTTTCTTCATTATTTTTAACTACCTTCTTTATTCTTTTTTTTAAGTCAGTTCTGTCAATGATAACTATTCTACCACAACCAAGACATTTAATCTTACAAATAACTCCAAAGCTTGTAATCTCCCAAAGATTCTCTCCACAAGGGTGACCTTTTTTTAATATAAGAACACTTCCTAATTGGATTTGAAAATCCGGTTTACTCATTGTTATCCGCCAAAGCTTGTTGGAATTTTTCTAATTCCTTTTCATCCTGGAAAGTAATTACAATTTTATTAGATGATACTTTTATCGGTGATTTAAAAGCAATTTGTTTATTTAAAAATTCTTTGGTTGTATTTAGGTTAGTTTGAAAGGTTGAACTTAGTGTCTTTCTTTTGATTTTGACTTTCTTTTCTTCACTTTTTACCAAAGCTTCAATATCTCTTACGGTTAGTCGTTCTTCAATTATCATATTGCAGATTTTTTTAATTCTGTTTACATCTTTTAGTTTGCTTAATGACCTAGCGTGACCCATAGTAATATTACCTTTATTGATTTCACTTAATACATCTTCTGGTAATGATAATATTCCTAATGCATTTGAAACATATGAACGACTTTTTCCAATTTTAGTAGCGAGTTCTAAATGAGTAAGATTCATCGCTTTTATTGCGTTTTGATAAGCTTCTGCTTCTTCAACTATTGTTAAATCTTCTCTTTGAATGTTTTCTAACAAAGCTAATTCAGCTAAATATTGATTATTGTAGTCTCTTACTATCGCAGGCACTGTAGAAAAGCCTGCGATTTTAGATGCCCTGCATCTTCTTTCGCCAGTGACTAACATATAGCCGTTAGAGACTCTTTTAACTATAACGGGCTGTAATACTCCATTACTTCTAATAGACTCAGCCAACTCATTTAAAGCCTGCTTATCGAAGTGTCTTCTTGGTTGAAAAGGGTTGGCTTCGATGTTTCTTAACTCGATATCTACAACTTCTTCTTTTTCGATGTCGATAATTTCATTTTCTTTAAGAAGGTCACCTAACCCTCTTCTAATAAATTCATCTTTATTCATTACGCAAAATCACCTCTTTAGCTAGTTTTTTATATCCTAATGAGGATTTACTTTTTGGAGAAAACACCGTTACTGGAACCCCATAAAACGTTGCGTTTGAACAAGTAATGTTACGTGGGATGATGGTTTGGAATACTTTCTCATTGAAGTATGTTTTAATTTCATTAGCTACTTGATAACCCGAGTTAACTCGAGAATCAAGCATCGTAAGTAAAACCCCAAATATTGTTAAAGTTTCATGGTTAACTTTTTTCTTAGTTTGAACTAATCTGATTGTATTTAGTAATTGTGTTAGTCCGTCCATAGCTAAAAACTCACATTGTACTGGAACAATAACACCATCAGATGCCATTAGGGCATTTAATGTAATATATCCTAGTGATGGTGGGCAATCGATTAATACATAATCGTACTCTTTTTTTACTTCTTTTAACAATGAATGTAAGATAAAATCACGGTTAGAATCCAAGATGATTTTTTCTTCAATTCCTTGCACCAAGGTTTTAGCTGGTAGAACGTCAACTAATTCATTCTTGGTTTTTAGTAATACTTCTTCAAAACTCGCTTCTCTTGTGAAGCAATCAAAAATAGACAAATCAAAACTACCTCTATTTATTCCCATACAGGTAGTAGCGTTTGCTTGGTAATCTAAATCAATCAATAATATTTTATTGCCTAAATCAGAAAGTGAACTTGCTAGATTAATAGCTGTAGTTGTTTTACCAACTCCACCTTTTTGATTAGCTATCGATAATACTAAACTCATATATATACTCTTCCTTATTTCTTCTCATTAAGATATTTGACAATCATTTCATAGTTGTCATTGTAAAAAGCAATTACTTTTGAAGAGAAAAATTCACTTAATTCAATATTAGTGAAAATATCTTCTTCTTGTTTTTCTTCAGTTCTTTCTATTTGATTCCATTCTCTATTTTTCTCTATTTCATGTGATAAATTACAGTAAATCAAACAAAAAGCAATTATTTGTTCGTCATTATACTTAGTTAAATCGTTTATCTTATAACTATAACGATTTTCTTGGTACTCATCAGTTTCTTGGAATCTGATGTAAAAATTAATTATCATTGAAAACATGTCTGTGTTTTCATTTAATAAATACTTGCCTAACATATTAGATATCTTCTTCATTGCGACCGAGATTTCTGTGTTTTCTAATATCTGTTCTAATCCTCTTTCGTGAATATAAACGTAAAGGTCCATTAAATTAATAATCTCTTTACCATCTTTTAATATCTGTTCGGCAATAAACTGACTCAACTCATTAGCGGCTTTTTGGAACTCTAAATCCTCGTACATTGGCGATACATGAGCGTCTTGTCTGATATCTTCTAGGTAATATAGGATATCATCCTGATAATTGCGGATTACGTAGTTCATCTTCACCCATTCGTAGTTTAAATCAGTGTAGACTTTTTCATTATGTAACATTATTATCAGGTTAACTATATAGAATAGTATCAATACAGTCATATAAACATAAACAGATCCTGTAATGTCCGTTGCAGTTACTAGTCCTTCTTGGAAAGCTAGAGTATAATAGACACCCAAAACTAGTACTATGGTTCCATAAACCAAATACGAGAACAATTCTTGATAAAAGATGATTATAGTTAGTGAGATATAAAAGAATATATATGCATAGAAACTACTTACACCTTGTGTATAATAAAGCATTATTAGAATTGAATATATCATCGATATTTGAATAGCACCAATTAGTTTTTCAAATCTAACCAGTAAAACCATAACACCATATAGAACAAACAACCCTGATATCGTTATAATCTTCATCGCTAATGAGTAATCAAAGAATGTTGAATATGGAATGGTGATTATTGTTAGGAATAACAAAAATCCCATTACCAACCAGACTTTAATCTTTCTTACTTCACTCATCGGTAAAAACTCAGTATTGAAGACTTTTCTTATGAACTCTTTCATGATTTACCTCCTTTGCTAAAAGCATCTGAGATAATAGCATCAAAAACTTCAGAGTTATCTTGGTAAATTTTCATAACTCTTGAATCTATGTAATAAAAATAATCTGTATTAGTAATGGTATTGTAGATATCTTCAGCAGAAATCTTATCAATACCTAAAAGACCTTTTTTAAGAGAAACATAGAATATTACAAAAGCAATAATCTTTGTTTCCGTGGTATCTGCTTGTTTGTTAAAACTCTTAAAATGCGTTGCCGAGAATATTTCTCTTTTTTTAACATCAGCTTCTTTGGTTTTACTAACCTTGACAGCTGTTCGACTTAATATATTTCTATTGCTAATCAATAGTTTCTTCAATCTAGCAAAATCTTCTCTAGTATAGTCGGGATACTTCTCTAACAAAGCTGATTCTTCAATCTCAGCCTCCAAATCCTTTAGTATAGAGATTTTTTCTTCGAAAATGTTAGGTAGTTCTATCTTCTCACTAAAAGCCTTTAAAAACTCATTTGTGCGATCATAATATTTCAATATCTCTTTGTCTTCTTTGTTGGTTTGATGTTTAAGTTTTATTAATAAATCAATATTACGATACTCTACTTCTTTAGACTTAGATATTTGATTGTAGAAGAAGGATTTTTCTTTCATAATAATATAGGCTGATATTGATAACATTATCAAAAACAGAATTGAAAATAAGGTGATACTAAAATAATTTCCGGTTGTTGAATTTTGTACAAGTAATAAATCTGGATAGTTTATTACAATCAAAACAATTGTAAAAAGGAAATATATATCACTAATAATCATTACATTTATATCTTGATATATCGCACAAACACAATAGGCAACAAATAATAATGGAATTACCGATGGTGATTGGAAAACCATAATCATTGCGGTAGCTATTGAAAAAACTCCTAGGGTTGAGATGTATTTATTTATTTTTAAATATGAATAATCCTTATCCCCATAAGAAATCAGAACAAAATTAATAATCAATAGCAATACATAGCCCAAAGCTACTGGAATTATTGTCGTCGTAGCGAATTTAGTTATTATCATATAAACAACTGTTAAAATAAGCATTACAAAAAATACTCCGGAAACAATATAATTTTTTCCACGAAGATTTTTAATTTCTAAATATTCACGATATTGTTCAATTTCAGAAAATGCATATTTCTTTTTGCTTTGCAAGATAGCCTCCTATAGAGGTGCTTTTTTTATTTTCCCAAAATGCCTTGGATATATTGAGTCTGTCTTTTTAATTTTCTTTATTAATATAAATACTCGTTTTTCATCATCATTAATTTCATATTCTACTACTTTATCGACTTTACCACCGAGTTTAGCTATCCCTGGTAGTGCTTCATTTAGTTCTTCTTTATAATTAACCGATTTAAAAGCTATAAAATAACCCCCAACTTTTACATAGGGTATTGTGATTTCTGCTAGAATGTTTAATTTCGCTACAGCTCTAGCAGTAACGATATCATAGGATTCTTTGGATTTTAATTCTTCAACTCTTGAATGAATTAAAGTTACATTACTTAAATCCAATTTAATCATCAAATCATTTAGAAAGTTAATTCTTTTATTTAGGGAATCAACTATTGTTACTTTAAGGGAATCTTCAATAATTTTTAGTGGAATTGAAGGAAATCCAGCTCCGGCTCCTACATCTAAAAATTTTTTATTTTTGATATCAATATATTTTGATAAAATAATAGAATCATAAAAATGTTTATAGTAGACTGAGTCCTCTTCAGTTATTCTAGTGAGGTTAGTTATTTTATTCACTTCCATTAAATACTCATAGTAGGTATTAAATTTGGGATTTTTTAATAACTGATTCATATCTTTATCAAGATTTTCTCTTACATTAAACATTATTTTGTTCTCCTCTTTACATCAATATATTTTATCATAATATTAAAGATTTATGTTAAAAATCATGAAACTTATGTTTCATACTTTCTTTTCATGTAAATCAATAACATTTGAATATCCGTTGGATTAACTCCGCTAATTCTAGTTGCTTGTGAAATTGTTAGTGGTTTTATTTGATTTAATTTACTTCTAGCTTCAAGTGCTAGATTGTTTACTTCTAAGTAATTAATATCTAGAGGAATCTTAATGTTTTCCTCTTTTTTTAGTTTATTAGCTTCTCTAATTGCTTTATCAATGTATCCAGAGTACTTAATATTTATTTCAACTTGTTCTTCAACTTCTTTTGCTATTTCATGTTCATAATTAAATAATTCTTTGATTGAATTAAATGTTACATCAGGCCTTTTTAATAGATCGTATAATGATAATTTTCCTTTAATACTTGTCGTATTATGTTCGGCTAAATATTCATTAATTTCTTTTTTAGGCGTTACATAAAAAGTTCCTAGTTTTTCAATTATTGTGTTGATTTCTTGACGTTTTTTTGTGAATTTTTTGTATCTTACATCAGAAATCAAACCAATACCATGACCATATTCAGTCAATCTTAGATCCGCATTATCATGTCTTAATAAAAGCCTAAATTCAGCTCTAGACGTCAACATTCTATAGGGTTCTTTTGTTCCTTTTGTTACTAGATCGTCGATTAACACTCCTATATATGCTTCATCTCTTCTTAAAATTAGCGGCTCTTGATTATCAAGTTTTTTACTTGCGTTTATTCCAGCCATTAACCCTTGAGCTGCGGCTTCTTCATAGCCACTAGTTCCATTTACTTGGCCAGCAAGAAATAGGTTTTTAATTATTTTTGATTCTAGTGAAGGCCATAGAGTTTTTGAATCAATTGCATCATATTCTATTGCATAAGCATATTTAGAAATTACAGCATTTTCTAAGCCTGGTAATGAATGAACCATCTCATCTTGAACATCAAATGGCATAGAATTTGAGAATCCTTGTAAATACACTTCATCAATTGAAGCTGATTCAGGTTCAATAAATAATTGATGTCTTTCTTTATCCTTAAACCTCACTAATTTAGTTTCTATTGATGGGCAATATCTAGGACCTACCCCTTCAACCGCTCCACTGTACATTGATGACTTGTTCATATTGGCATATATAATATTATGAGTTTCTGGCTTTGTATGTATTAGGTAACAAGGCCATTCTTCTTCTAATACTCTTAGGTATTCTGGTTCAAAGCTAAATGAATATGCAAAGTTATCTCCAGGAGATAATTCCATTTTAGTAAAATCAACTGTGTCTCTTTTGATTCTAGCTGGAGTTCCAGTTTTTAATCTAAAGGTTTGATGACCTAGTTGGCGTAGATGTTCACTTAGTCCAACCGAAGCTTTTTGTTTATCTGGGCCTTCAACTTTTACAGTGCTACCGACTAAAATTTTCGCACCCATAAAAGTCCCGGTAGTAATGATCACATTTTTACCAAGAATTATTTCTCCACTTTCCAATTCAATACCTTTTACTTCGTTATCTTCCACAACTAACTTTTTAACATAGGATTCTAGTAAATCTAAGTTAGCTTGTTTTTTTAAAGTGTTTAGCATTTCTTTAGGGTATTCAAGTTTATCAGACTGTGCTCTTAGTGCTCTTACAGCTGGCCCTTTAGATTTATTAAGCATTTTCATTTGGAGACAGGTTTTATCTGTGTTTTTACCCATTTCTCCACCTAACGCATCAATTTCTCTAACCAAAGTTCCTTTGGCTGGTCCACCTATAGATGGATTACACGGCATAAAAGAAACCATTTCAAGGTTTCCGGTTATTAGTATTGTTTTTTTATTCAATCTAGCTGGAGCTAAAGCTGCCTCAGTCCCGGCATGCCCTCCACCAACAACTATAACATCATACATTTCATCACTTACTTTCAATAATATTTTATCAAATATTAGGTCTTTAGTAAATTAAATTAATTATATTAGTTTGTAATGTTTAAGTGCATTCATAATTCCATAATCATTTACATCCGTAGTTACAAAATCCGCTACGTCTTTTAATTCTTGAACTGCATTACCCATTGCTATCCCGTATTTCGCGGATTTAATCATGGTAATATCATTAAATCCATCACCAATAGCATAGACTTCATCTTCTGGATATTTTAGATGTTTAACTAATTCTTTTACGCCCTTGGCTTTTAGTTCACCTCTAAGATTTACATCATATCCCAAAGCATGAGTCTTATTAAACTCTAATTCGGGGAAAGCATCTATCATTTGATCAATTCTTTCGTTATCAAAAACCACCATCGAAAAAACTTTTCTGTTTGGATAGTGATTATTGTCGAAAATTGGTTTTTCAATTTGAAATATATCTGAAAATCGATCAGCTACATCAGTATCTTTTCGATATGAAACATAGATATCTAAATATTCTATTACCAAATCTGTTTCTATTTCATCAACAAAATTCATAATTCTTTTTACAATATTATTTGGGATATATCTTTCGTAGATAATATCTCCTTTGGATATCACATAACCTCCATTAGCTAAGACTAGATGATCAATTCCTAATAATTTGCCTTTATCATATAAAACTACCGGACTTCTTCCAGTCGCAATAGCTACTTTATGATTGTTTTTTCTTAAAGCCTTAATGCTTTCTATTACTCCAACGGCTGGCTGTCCTTTATTTAAGGCAGTTCCGTCTAAATCTATAAATACTAGTGCCATTTTTTTCCTCCAATATAAAAGAATCTCAACTGAAGCATCTCCACCCACATAAACACCTTACTTAAGGCTGCTTCCGTCAAGACCTGACCTAATTCGTGGGCATCTATTGAGTGAAGATGCGTCATTTGAGATTCTATCAAATATTATATCATATAATCCTAATAATTCAATTCTTTTCACTTCTCAAATTCTTGAAAAAAGTTTTCAGTAATTGATTCGATTCTTGTGCTAAAACTTGTGGTATAACTTCTACTTTATGATTAACTTCTAATTCAAATACATTTGTTAGTGATTGGTGTGCTCCAAACTTAGGTTCTAGAGTCCCATAGATTAATCTTTTGATTCTTGCGTTTATAATAGCTCCAGAACACATAATACATGGTTCTAGAGTTACATAGATATCACAATTCTCTAGTCTCCAAGTTTTAAGTTTCTTACAGGCTTTCCTAATCGCTATCACTTCAGCGTGAGATAACGCTGATTGTGTTGTCTCGCGTTGATTATGAGCCCTGGCTACTATTTTGTTATCCTTCACAATAACGCAGCCAACAGGCACCTCGCCTTTATCAAATGCTTTTTCTGCCTCTTTTAGGGCTTTTCGCATAAAAAATTCTTCGTTGTTTGTTTGGTTATTTATCGAGTAAGTCATATTTAATTGGCTTCCCTGGTACTGTATGACAATCTCTACATCTAGCTTCGTAGGAATCTTGAGCACCTACTAATATAATTGGGTCATCATATCTAGCTGGTTTTCCATTAATAATTCTTTGGGTTCTAGTAGCTGGTGTATGACATTTAACACAGATAGCTGATAACTTGGTAACATATTCAGCTATAGCTAATAGTTTAGGCATAAATGAGAATGGCTCGCCTCTGAAGTTTCTGTCTAATCCAGACACGATTACCCTAATTCCGTGATCAGCTAAATATTCGCATATTTCTACAGCTTCTACATCTAAAAATTGTACTTCATCTATGGCAACGACATTAGTATCTAATGAAATATGTTCCATTATTTCACTTGATTTTGTTATACATATCGACTTGGTTCTACTGTCGTTATGTGATACGACTTCACTTTCAGCGTATCTTATGTCAATTGCGGGTTTAAAAACTACGATATTTTGTTTTGCGAATTGTAATCTTCTTATTCTTCTTATTAGTTCTTCTGTCTTACCGGCGAACATTGGTCCCGTAATAACTTCAATCCATCCATCTTTTTGTGTTAAATACATTTTCCCCACTCCTTTTTTCAAAACTATTATACCAAAAATCCGTAAAAAAAAGCCAAATATTTTTGGCTTTTATTTAATTTCTTCTTGTTCTTCGTTTTTCATTCCGTATTTTTTATTGAACTTGTCAATTCTACCAGCGATAACATTGAATTTTTGTTTTCCAGTATAGAATGGATGACAGTTTGAACATGTATCAACATGAATGTCTTTTTGAGTAGATCCAGTTTCAAATGTGTTTCCACATGTTGAACATTTTACGGTTATCGTATGATATTTCGGATGTATTCCTTCTCTCATATCTTTCTCCTTCTGCCATGATCGTAGTAAATCATAGTAAGTTTTTTATCATTTAGCAAAGGTATTATATCAAACTATATTTTAAAAAGCAAGAAATATTATGTTAAATGCCAATATTATAATGATATAATATGTATATATACATAGACAGAGGGTAAAAATGGATAATTTTAAAGAAAAAACACTAAATTTACACAAAAAGAATAGAGGGAAATTAGACTTGATTCCTAATATTAAATTAGAAACAATAGAAGATATGAGTTTAGCTTATACCCCAGGTGTTGCTATACCATGTATGGAGATTTATAGAGATAAAAGTTTAGTTTATGATTATACTATAAAAGGTAAAACTGTCGCAATAGTTACAGATGGGACGGCTGTTTTAGGGCTTGGAGATATTGGACCCTTAGCGGCTCTACCAGTAATGGAAGGTAAAAGTGCACTTTTATATAAATTTTCTAAAATCCAAGCATTTCCAATTTGTTTAAACACAAAGGATCCGGATGAGATTATTCAAACAGTATTAAACATCTCACCAAGTTTCAGCGCGATAATGCTTGAAGATATAAAAGCACCGCAATGTGTTTATATTGAAAATGAATTACAAAAACGTATGGACATTCCGGTTTTTCATGATGATCAACACGGAACTGCAATAGTTGTAGGTGCGGCACTTAAAAACGCAGCGAGATTCTTAAAAAAAGATTTAACTAATTTAAAAGTCCTAATAACTGGGACCGGCGCAGCTGGTAACGCTATTATTAGAATTTTAAATAAATTAGGTGTTAAAGAAGTCTATGCGGTTAATAAAGATGGCGTATTAAATAAAAAATATATCAAAAATTATAATGTCGTTGAACAATCAATGTTAGAAGACAACTTGATTATTTCTCCAAATAATAATATAACTACTCTTGAGGAAGTAATTAAAGATAAAGATGTTTTTATCGGCGTAAGTGCTAAAAACATCCTAACAAAATCTATGGTTGAATCTATGTCGGAAGACAAAATTGTATTCGCTCTAGCGAATCCTGATCCAGAGATAGCTCCAGATTTAGCTAAAGCTGCCGGTGCTAAAATAATTGGAACTGGTAGAAGTGATTTTCCAAATCAAATTAATAACGTTCTAGTATTTCCTGGATTAATGAAGGGCGTTTTAGAATCTAGGTGTCAAACTATCACCTACGAAATGAAAATAAATGCTTTAAACGCTATAGCTGACCTAATAAAAACTGAAGATTTAAGAGCAGATTACATTCTACCTGATATTTTTGATGAAAGAGTCGTTAAAGCTGTATCAGAAGCTGTTAAAAGCGCAAAAAAATAAGACTCGAAAGTCTTATTTACTCAATACATCATTTAATTCTTTATAAATTCTTGAAATTGGAAAGCCAACTATTGTAAAATAATCTCCTTGGATACATTTAACAAACTTAGCACCATGGGCTTGTATTCCATAGGCACCTGCTTTATCCATGGGTTCCTTAGTTTTAACATATTTATCAATCTCTTTATCACTTAGTTTTATAAAAGTGACTAAAGCTTCACTATAGAATGATTTTGAATAACCTTTAGATAGTATTGAACACCCAGTAAGAACTCGATGTGTCTTTCCGGATAACATCCCAAGAAACATTTTAGCTTCTTCTTCGTCTATAGGTTTTCCTAAAACAATATCATCGATTATTACTAAAGTATCAAATCCTAAAACTATAGCATCGCGATTATCTTTAAATATTTCATACGCTTTTTGGAAAGCGAGATCAATAACTAAATCTTCGTGTTCAAGTTTAGGATTTATTATTTCTTCAATGTCACTAGCATTTATTTCAAAATCTACATCAAGTAGTTTCATCAGTTCTTTTCGTCTTGGTGAATTACTTGCCAAAATAATTTTTTTCATATCACACCTCGTTATAATTTATCCTATTATACCAAAATATGTGATATTTAAAAAAACTTTTGAATTTATTAACACAAACAACATATAGTTATCACAAAATGTTGTTACAATTCATATGCAATCATCTTTTCTCCTTAAATTGTATATGAAGTAAAATTTGTATTATAAAAATGATTGAATATACTATGGAGGTGATACCCTTGCTGGAAAAATTTGACTTAAGTTTAATTAAAGAAAATGACTTGCTATTATTAGCGGTAAGCGGGGGTATTGACTCAATGGTTTTACTGCATTATTTGCACGGAATTTCTACAACTAAAAACTTTGATCTAGCTGTGGTACATTTAGATCATCAAAAAAGAAAAGAAAGCTTTTTAGATTGTCAACTTGTAGTTGACACTTGTGCAAAGCTTTCTATTGAATGTTATACGGAAAAATTAGTTGCAAAAGACAATGAAAACTTCCATGATTATGCAAGAACCAAAAGATATGACTTCTTTGTTGAAATCGCAAAAAAAATTGGAGCTAATAAAATAGTCTTAGCTCATAATTCCAATGACAACGCAGAAACCATACTAATGCGTTTAACTAGAGGTTCTTCTTTCGAAGGTTATAGAGGTATTCTGGCTGAAACTAATTATAAAGGTTTAGGCATTATAAGACCTATGTTATCTATTTCAAGAGCTGAAATCCTTGCATATCAACAATTAAATAAGATTAGCTTCAACGAAGATAGTTCTAACCAAGAAGACCACTACACTAGAAATAGATATAGACATCATATTATACCGTTTTTGAAAACTGAGAATCCAAAGTTTCTAGAGAAGTTTGAACAGTTCTCTGATTATCAAACAAAAGCTTATAAACTAATCGAAAAACTAGCTTTCAAATTTTTAACAGATCACTTGATAAAACACAAAGATTCACTTGCTATAGATGTTATTGCTTTTAATGAAATTGACGAAATTCTTAAAGTCGATGTTATCAAAAAAGTAATCAATGAAAAAACAAACAATTCAGTAGAGTTGTCTTATCAAAATATTCGCGATATTGAAGAGTTATTTATAAATGCAAAACCACATATTGAAATGTTCTTAAATGACAATTTATACATCTACAAAAGTTACAATATAATGTATTTCAGTGATAAAAAATCTGAAACCGTAGATTTCAACTATACTATCAAAGAATGCCAAGAAATTAAATTACCAAACAATAGTTCGGTTATTATTACCGATAATCCGAACAAATATTATGGTAATATATATAAATTATGTTATAATAATTTAGATTTCGTTTTTCCTATTACGATAAGAAATCGTAGAAACGGAGATAAAATAATTACTACCTCCGGCACTAAAAAAATAAAAGATGTATTTATCAATAAAAAGATTTCTATGGATATAAGAAATCAATTGCCGATCATCCTAAATAGTGCAGATGAAATCGTTTGGATACCTAATGTTTTTAAGACTCAAACTTATGGGGAAAATGTTTTATATATGATTTATCAGGAGGGTTAAAAAATGCTTGAAAGAGACATTGAAAGAATCTTAGTATCTCAGGAAGAAATTCAAACAATTTGTATAAAACTTGGAAAACAAATAACCGAAGACTATAAGGGAAGAACTCCATTAGTAATCGGATTACTTAAAGGCTGTATGCCTTTTATGGCTGAATTAATGAAAAATCTTGATCTTTACTTAGAAATTGAATTGATGGGAGTACAAAGTTATCATGGTGGTACAGCATCTACAGGGGATGTAAAAATCACTAGAGACTTAGATATTCCAGTTAAGGGTAGAGATATTATTATTGCAGAAGACATAGTGGATACTGCAAAAACTATTAGCATAATCACTAAATTACTTAAATATCGTGGCGCAAAATCAGTTGAGGTTGTTACCTTACTTGATAAACCTGAGGGTAGAGTAGTTGAATTTACACCAAAATACATTGGAACAACAATTCCTAAAGAATTCGTTGTGGGATTTGGTTTAGATTTTGATGAACGCTACAGAAACTTACCATATGTAGGCGTGCTGAAAAAAGCAGTATACACAAAATAAGGAGGAAAATATGGCAATAGCAAAAAAACCAACAAAAAGACCAACGACAAATAGAACTACGCAATTTTTAACAATTCTAATTCTTATTGTCATTGTTATAACTATTTTTGTTACATGGGGGAAAACAGATTCTCCAGTACCATTGACAAACACCCAATTTGAAACACTGCTAGTAAATCAAGGGGTTGAAACCGTTGATGTAACACCATTAGCTGGCGAGTTAAATTATAGAGCATATACAGTTACCGGGGAATTAAGTGGTGGTCAAACGTTCATCACATATTTCGCAAACAACACTGAGCTAGATAATTTTGAAGATAAAGTAAATCAATTAAACAATGATGATTTTCCAATAAATGATGTAATATACAATTTTGTACCAGCATCTAATTATAATATTGGAAATGTAATATTTATTGTATTAATCATTGCAGGATTTATATTTATGTTCTATTTCATGATGAAAAAAGGTAACAATCAAAACAAACAAGCTTTTGATTTCGGTAAAAGCCGTGCAAAAGTTAGTAAAAACCAAAAAACAACATTTAAAGATGTTGCTGGTGCAGACGAAGAAAAAGAAGAACTTAATGAAATCATCGATTTCCTTAAAAATCCTAAAAGATACATGGAACTTGGTGCAAGAATCCCAAGAGGTGTACTTCTAGTTGGACCTCCAGGAACTGGTAAAACATTAATCGCTAGAGCCGTAGCTGGTGAAGCAAGCGTACCATTCTATTTCGTTTCAGGATCTGATTTCCTAGAAATGTTTGTAGGGGTAGGTGCTTCAAGAGTTAGGGATATGTTTAAAACCGCTAAAGCACACACACCTTGTATATTATTTATCGATGAAATTGATGCGGTAGGTAGACAACGTGGTACTGGACTTGGTGGAGGACATGATGAAAGAGAACAAACTCTTAATCAATTACTAGTTGAAATGGATGGATTTGGACATAATTCAGGAGTTATTATCATCGCAGCAACAAACCGTGTTGATATTCTTGACCCTGCATTAATGAGACCTGGTCGTTTTGACAGACAAATCTATGTAGGTAAACCTGATGTTAGAGGTAGAGAAGCGATTTTAAGAGTTCATTCAAGAAACAAAAAAATCAATCCAGAAATTACATTCAAAGAAATTGCTAGAAGAACTCCTGGTTTCACCGGAGCGGATCTAGAAAACTTAATGAATGAAGCAGCTTTATTAGCTGCTAGAGAAAATCGTGTTCAAGTTGAAATGCATCATATTGATGAAGCGGTTGATAGAGTATTAATGGGACCTGCTAAAAAATCAAAAATTTTCTCTAAAAAAGAAAGAAACTTTATTGCTCATCATGAAGCTGGGCATACAGTTGTTGGATTAAAACTTAAAAATGCTAGTATTGTACATAAAGTAACAATTATTCCAAGGGGTCAAGCAGGTGGGTACAACCTAATGCTTCCTGAAGAAGAACAAACTTTCTTACAAACTAAACAAGACCTTCTTGCGCTAATCACTGGTTTATTAGGTGGTAGGGTAGCTGAAGAAGTTATCTTCGGAGAAATATCAACTGGAGCTCACAATGATTTAGAAAGAGCTACCGCTATAGCTAGAGCAATGATAACACAATATGGTATGAGTGATAACCTAGGTCCTGTGACCTATGAAAAAGACTCAAACACTGTATTCCTAGGTAGAGATTACGGAAAATCAAATAACTTCTCAGAAGCTATCGCAACTGAAATTGACAAAGAAATCAGAGGCGTTATCCATGAATGTTATGAAGATGCTCGAGTTTTAATTACCAAACACCTGGACTTATTAAATACTATTGCTAAATACTTGCTAGATGTTGAAACATTAAATAAAGAAGATATAGATGAAATAGCTTCAACAGGTAAATTATCTAGATGGGACGACGTTTTAGCTGAAGATTTAGATGAGAAAAAACCTGAAGAAACAAAAAAAGAAACAAAAAAACCGATTAAAAAAACTGGAGATGTAAAACACTAATATAATGGGGATACTTAATCGTATCCCTTATTGCTACATAAGGAGTCATTATGAGATTAGATAAATATTTAAAAGTTTCAAGAATATTCAAACGTAGAACGATTGCTAAAGAGGTAAGTAAAAACAATAGAATTTTAGTGAACGGTAGAACAGCTAAACCATCTACCAACATCGAAATGGATGATGTTTTAAAAATTACTTATGGTAACAAAGAATTAGTTGTTAAAGTTAAAGAAGTTACAACTCATGCAACTAAGGAAGCATCACAAAATATGTACGAAATTATTAGCGATAATAAATTGAATTAATGATTTTATTGCGTTATAATAATGTGGGGTGAGCTCAAGTGAAAAAAATCTTAACATTAATCATCATGACTATCGTATCTTTATCAGTAACATCGTGTATAAACGATCCTGGTTCGTACAATGTATATGTTACTGTATACCCAATGAAATATGTAGTTGAAGAAATCTTTGAAGGAACCGGCTATACTGTAGATATAGTACCGGGTGTTACTTCACATGAAACTTCTGTAGATTGGTCACCAAAAGAAATCATAGCGATGACAGAAGCAACATACATGTTTTATGTCGGAGCTAACTATGATTATTATATCGACAGCCAAATAAACAGTATCTTTACAAGAAAAGATGTAGAGTTAGTAAAAATTGAAGATGAAACAAACTATATAGAATTCATAAATGGTGTAGTTCACACTCATGAAGACGAGGGCCAGGAAGAAATCCTAGATGAAACCTTATTGGGCGTAGATCCACACTTTTGGATTTCACCATTGAAAGTTCAACAAGCAGCTGCGTTAATTTATGACAAGTTAGTTTTAAAGTTTGATGATCCAGAAGATCTAATGAAAAATAATTATCTAAATTTAGTAGCTGAATTGCAAGACCTCAGCGATGCTTTCACAGAAGCAATATCAAATTCAGACAATAAAATCATTATGACCTCAACTAATATTTATGGATACTTAAAAGCTGACTATGGGCTTGAATACATTTCAATTTCGCCTGGTTATCATGAAGAAACAGAACAATTCACTAGCCAAGAAAAAGAAGAAATTGTTAACCACGCCGTTGAAAATAACATTAAATACATAATATACGAACTACATACTACTTCACCTTTATCTAATTCAGTGTTTACTGAATTGGAAGACCGAGGTTTAGAACCTATAAAAGTAGAATACAACATCCTACAAGCCTTGCCAGACGATGAAATAGTCAAAGGTAACGATTATATAACTTGTATGTATGACAATCTAGAAATATTAAAATTAGCCTTTGGCTATCAATCAGAATAGAGGTATTATATGGAACACAAACTATCAGAACAAGAAATTATTAGAAGAGAAAAAGCTGATCACCTAAAAGAATTGGGAATTGACCCTTATGGGCATCGCTTTGATAGAACTCACAATACAGAAACTTTTAAAGCGGCTTTCATAGGTTATACAAAAGAATCTTTGCACGATATGGAAAACAAAGAAATCATAAAACTAGCCGGTAGAGTAATGTCTAGAAGAGTAAAGGGTAAAGCTGGATTCGTTCATATTCAAGATCAATTTGGGCTTGTACAACTTTACATTCGTTTAGATGTAATAGGTGAAGAAAAATATGATATTTTTAAAAAAGGTGATATCGGTGATATCATCGGAGTAAGTGGAACAGCAATGATTACTCACACAGGTGAATTATCAATGAGAGTTGAAACATTTGAACATTTAGTTAAGGCACTTAGACCTCTACCTGAAAAATTCCATGGTTTAGTTGATAAAGAAGAGAGATACAGAAGGCGTTATGTCGATCTAATTATGAACAAAGAATCAAAGGGTGCTTTTATAAAAAGATCAAAAATATTATCTTTAATGAGAAGATATTTAGATGACCTTGGATATTTAGAAGTTGAAACACCTGTACTTCAACCTAACCTAGGTGGAGCTAATGCAAGACCATTTATTACTCACCATAACACCTTAGATATGCCTTTATATTTAAGAATCGCGACAGAATTACATTTAAAGAGATTAATCGTTGGCGGTTTTGATTGTGTATATGAAATCGGTAGATTATTTAGAAATGAAGGAACAGACCGATTACACAACCCAGAATTTACAACTATAGAATTATATCTTGCTTATTCAGATTTACAAGGAATGATGGATCTAAGTGAAGACCTAATTTCTTATTTAGCGAATGAAATCTGTGGGTCAACTAAAATCACCTATGATGAAATTGAAATCGATCTATCTAAAGGTTGGCGCAAGGTTCATATGGTTGATTTAATTAAAGAAAAAACTGGTATTAATTTCTTTGAAGTAAATGATTTCGAAGAAGCTAAAAAGCTAGCTAATGAGCATCACCTTAACGTTGAGCCACATTTATTTGGAGTGGGTCACATTGTTAATCTATTCTTTGAAAGCTTCTGTGAAGAAGATTTAATCCAACCTACATTTGTTTATGGACATCCAATCGAGATATCACCATTAACAAAAAAGGATCCTAAAGATCCTCGCTTCACTCAAAGATTTGAGTTATTTATAAACGGTCACGAATACGCAAATGCATATACAGAGTTAAATGACCCTATCGACCAACTTGAGAGATTAGAAAATCAATTAAAAGAAAAAGAATTGGGTAATGCCGAAGCAAATGACATGGATATGGACTATGTAGAAGCATTAGAATACGGTATGCCACCTACTGGTGGAATCGGTATCGGTATTGATAGATTAGTAATGTTATTAACTGACTCAAAATCAATTAGAGATGTATTATTATTCCCACAAATGAAAAATAGAAAATAAATAGGCCAGCGCTTCAAGCGCTAGCCCTATTTTTTTACTCTTTATTTTCCTCTTTTTCTTCAACTACTTCAACTTCATCTAGAGACTCAATTTGAAGTGGATCTTCAACGATTTCTACGTCTTCAACATTCTCAACTTTAACTGTGGGGTCTGGGAAAACATAATCTTCAATATTACAAGTATTTTTGAACATTATTTCTGATTGAACCGCTGTATGATGGGATTTACCATTAGCTATTACTTTAGCTAAACACTTATCCATCTCTTCTACGTTGTTAATTGTTTTATAATAATAAGCCATACGATAATTATATACTAATCTAGTAGACAAATATCCATCTTCCTTTGAAAAGTTTCTTTCGATTACTTCTCTATAGTGTTCTGGATCTACATCTAAATTTTTGATTGCCTTTAATATTTCTAAATAACTAGCAACAAAACTTAGATATTTTTTTTGTACACGGTTTTTAACTTCTTCCATTCTGTTAATTGATAAATCAAATGTTTCTAAGTCTCCTTCTTCATAGGCAGAATAAGCAGTGAATGCAAATATAAGCACATGATAAAGATGATTTACTTTGGCTAAGTTAATTTGATTAAATGTATTAATAGCTTCACGGTATTTAGAATTATAATATAGTGCCATACCTAAATAAATCATAAATAATGACTTAACCGTTTCATTCGGTGCGTTTTCTACATTGTCTTTGGCTAACTTTAAAGCTCCTTCAACATCTAAATCATAATCTACTAACATATTAAATCTTGTAGAGAATGTTTGTAATGGTGCAGAGATTTTATATCTAATATAAATATACCCCGCTGAAACTATGATAAATATCCATAGCCAATTTAAATAATTATAAATAGCGTTAGTAGCTATAAATCCCACTGCTATTACTCCAAAAGCTATTAAAGTTGTTCTGTATTGTTTTTTGTTCATGTTAAATATCCTTTCCTAAAACATAGTCTGATTCGTAATATAAACTAATTCCTAAAGTTTCAGCTATATCAACAAAGATATCTATAATACTATGGAATTCTATTTTATTTGAGCTAATCACTTTTTGAATTTCACTATCAACATAAAGGTTGATATTTTCAGGTATTTCTTTTCTTTCACTCATAATATCTTCAAGATATTTAGATAAATCGTTAATAATCTTATTATCAAATTTTAAGTTGTTTTCTACCAACTCATATCGCAAATCTTCAATATATAATACATATCCAATTATTCTATCAAACCTCATAAACTCGTGAAAGTCATCTTTAAAGGTAGTTTTTAAGTAAGTCGTACATGTAAAAATTTGAGAGTGGATGTACTCTAATCCAATTTGAAAAATCTTTTGTAAGTCTGGATCAAATTCCATCCCATTATCTTCAGTTTCACTACTTATAAAGTTTAATACTTCATATATAGGCATGAACCTAGTATATAAAGATGAATCATGACTTCTTAAATGTAATACAAATTTTTGGTTTTCTTTTAACCAAGAATTGTACTCTTTTAATATTTTATTCATAGATTACCTCGTTAACATTATACAACAAAAAAAAATAAAAACCACAAAATAATTGTGGTTTTTTTGTGTTTATGCTTTGTTGATTGAACCAAATAATTCCATTTTAGCTTTAACTGATTGTTTGATAGCTTCAACCCCAGGAGCTAATAATTTTCTAGGATCAAATCCTTTTCCTTTTAAATCTTTTCCAGCTTCAATGTATTTTCTAGTAGCTTCTGCAAATACTAATTGACATTCGGTATTAACATTAACTTTAGAAACACCCATTCTAATTGCTTTTTTAACCATTTTTGTTGGAATACCTGTTCCACCATGAAGTACTAATGGAATATCTCCAGAAACTTCATTCACTTCGTATAATACTTCGAAATCTAATCCAGACCAATTAGCGGGATATTGTCCGTGAATATTACCAATTCCGGCCGCTAAGAAATCAACACCTAGATCCGCGATTAATTTACATTCTGCTGGATCCGCAACTTCTCCGCCACCAACAACACCATCTTCTTCTCCTCCGATAGCCCCAACTTCAGCTTCTATAGAGATTCCTAATTTTCTTGTTTTACTTACTAATTCACGTGTAAGTTTAATATTCTCGTCGATTGGATAATGTGACCCATCAAACATAATTGATGAAAATCCAGCTTCTATAGCTTTCAAAGATCCTTCATAACTACCGTGATCTAAATGAAGCGCTACTGGCACTGTTATGTTTAAGCTTTCAATCATGGCTTTAACCATATCAACTACAACTTTGTATCCCGTCATATAACGAGCTGCTCCTTCTGAAACACCTAGAATTACTGGTGAATTTGATTCTTGAGCTTGTAATAAAACTGCTTTTGTCCATTCTAAATTATTAATATTGAATGCCCCGACTGCGTATCCTTCTAGATATGCTTTGTCTAACATTCCTTTTGCGTTAACTAATGCCATAAGTTTAATCCTCCTTATATTTAATTCCTATATAATTATACATTTATCTATAACAAATGTAAAGAATATTTGTTTAGTTTAGTAACCAATATAAAAGGCTACTACTAATAATACTATTGTTAACAATAAAGTAAGTAATTGAAGTTTATACGTCCACTTAAACCATTTACCATAACTAACGTTAGCTATACTTAACCCAATTAACAACACTCCGTTTGTAGGAAATATAACATTTGTGTATCCATCCCCAAATATAAATGCCAAAATTGCTAGTTCTTTGGAAATACCTATAAGAGTTACTAAAGGTATTAATATCGGCATTATTAGGAAAGCTTTTGCTGAAGCTGAACCAATAAAAAATTGAATAAACAATATTATTATATAGATTCCGATTACACCAACTATAGCAGATTTACCTACAAAGAATATTTCAAGGTAATGTAAAATACTATCCATTATTTGCCCTTCAGAAATAATATGTTTCACTGAGGTAGCCAGAATAATTAGCAAGGCAGCGGGTAAAACACTTAATATTCCTTTTAAGAATGTTTTTAGTACAAATTTTATTTTCTTGGTTACCAAGTAACCAGAAATTATTCCTCCGAGTAAGAATGTTGCTGCCATCAATATAATTGTAGGAATAGAAATGTCAAATATTAACTGTAATAAAGAAGCTCCTACAATCACAAATATCAATATAATAAATATCAAGGTATAAACTTTGAATATCTTATTCTCATTTTCTACTTTAATTGAAGAATTCAAATCAAAGTCTCTAGCTTTTTGTAAATCACTCTCATAAGTTAGTGATTTACTAGGATCTTTTTCGATTTTCTTAGCATACATTACTAAAAATGTAGATACAACAAAATACATGATAAAGAATACACCTAATCTATATAGAGCTCCTGACAAAATGTTAATACCAGCAATTTCTGATGCTATACCTACCGAAAATGGATTCGTAATTGCACTGGCAAATCCAAATCCAGCTGCTAACAATGTCATTCCTAATGCTAGCAATGTATCAAACCCAAGTGATAACGATAATAAAATCATTATCGGTAAAAGAGCTACAGATTCTTCAAACACTCCGAAGAAAGACCCAAAAATCATAAATATTAAAACTATTAAACGTATTAGAATAAATTTTCTATCCTTAAAACGAAGAATCAATTTTTTTATAATAACTGCGATTCCATTTGTTTTTTCCATAACTGTGAAAAATCCACCCAAAACAAATAAGAATAAACAAATCATAATAACCGTTATTCCATCTGAACTTCCAAATATTTCTATAGGGGCTGTGAATAATTTCCAAATAGATAAATTTTCCCCAGCTAAAAATGCAAAAGTATCAGGTATTATATTTCCATCAATGTCTCTTAAATACTCTCCTTGCGGTATCACATAAGTTAAAATAAACGCTACAACCATAAGTGATGCTAGTATTATTAGAACACTGAAGAAACTCTTTTTGCTAATGTTTATTAAATTTTTGTTTTCGTTCATCCAAGCTCTCCTTTAAGACAATCAATATATAAATAATATCATAAATTATATCAAAAAACTTTAATCCCATAAAAAAAGAGCTCAAATGAGCTCTCTAGTTTATTAACTACCTGAAACAGGCATTGATTTAATTTTAATAGATGGACAAGTAACACCATAATACGTGGTTCTTATGTCATCCCCTACCATAATTACTTCTTTAAGCATATCAATAAAGTTTCCAGAAACTGTTATTAAAGCAACTGGTTTAACTTTTTTACCATCAACTACATAGTATCCAGCAGCTTGTAATGAGAAGTCACCACTTACAGGATTAGCTCCAGCGTGAGCGCCTTGAACTTCAGTTATATATATACCGTCTTTAATAGATTTAATCAGTTCATCTGCAGAAGTTTTCCCAGCTTCAACTTTTAAGTTAACAGCTGATACTGATCCACCAAATCCGTTACCAGTAGATTTAACTCCATCTTTTTTAGCAGTAACAAGATTGTGTAAATATGTTTTTAGTACTCCAGATTTAACTAAGTATTTAACTTTAGTTGCAACACCTTCATCATCAAATGAACGGCTGCTTGAACTTTTCTTCATAAATGGATCATCAACTATGTTAATTAAAGTTGATCCAACTTCAGTTTCAAGTTTATCTTTTAATAAAGATAATCCTTTTTGAACAGCGTCCGCAGAAAATACTCCTTGGAAAGCAGATAATAAAGTTGAAAATGCCATATTATTAAATACTATTTCATAGTTCTTAGAAGGAACAGGTTTAGCACCTAGTGAATTTAATGCTTCTTCTGCCATTTTTTTAGCAAGTTCTTTAACGTTATAATCTTTAAAATCATTAGAGATTAACACATCAAATCCAACTCTTTGATCTTCTTTGTCAGCAACAATTACTTGACCACCGATATAACTTGAATTGGCTTTGTTATATAACTTTAACCCTTTTGAATTTTGAAGTAATACTGAGTTAGTTGATTCTGAATACATTGTTTCTACATTTTTAACTCTCTTATCATATTTTCTTAGATATAAGTCCATTTCTTTAAGTGCTTCGATTTTTACTGCTACATCTAGTTTTGTTAAATCTTCGTTGTAGATATCAGTTAAATCTTCGTATTTGTCATCACCTGCATAGATGATTGCATCATCTAATGAGTCAATAACTTTAGCGCTAGCTATAAGAGTTTCAACTATTTCATCAATTAATCTGTCTTCTAGAACTTCAGTTTTATAGACACCCATTTTATTGTTATAAAGTCCTCTAATAGTTAAAGCAGAGCTTTTAGCTATTTCATATTTATCAATATCGCCTTCAAATACTTCAATACTTAGTGTACTAGAATTTGAAAGGTATATTTGAATGTCTTGGATTCCTTTAGCCTTAGCTACTTTAAACAACTTAGCTATATTCATCATTTTAAGCACCCCTCTTTCCACCAACAGTAACTCCCGTTACCCTTAGTGTTGGTTGTCCAACATCAGCAGGTATTGCCCCTGATGCAGAACCACACATACCTCTTGCGCTATCTAAATTATTAGCAATCATATCTATTTTGTATAAGATATTACCACCGTTACCTACTATTGAAGCACCTCTTACTGGTTCAGCAATTTTGCCGTCTCTAATCATATAACCTTCCATAACAGCGAAATTAAAATCACCATTCCCAGGGTTAACAGATCCACCACCAAGTTTTTTAGCAAATAAACCATACTCTGTAGCAGCTATGATTTCTTCAACAGTTGATTCTCCATTATCAATATAAGTATTACTCATTCTTGAAATAGGAGCAAATTTGTAATTTTGTCTTCTTGAAGAGCCCGTAGGTTCAGTTTCCATTCTTCTACCGTTGATTTTATCAACCATATAAGATTTTAAAACTCCTTTTTCAATTAATACTCTACGTTGTTGAGGATAACCCTCATCATCAAAGTTAGCAGAACCCCAACTATTTTCTAAAGTACCGTCGTCGATTGCTGTAACGATATCAGATGCAACTTTTTCTCCCATTTTCCCACAGAAAACTGAAGCGTTTTTAGCAACTGAAGAAGCTTCTAGAGGATGTCCACAAGCTTCATGGAATATAACTCCACCAAATCCATTATGGATTACTACAGGCATAACTCCACCTGGACATTCTTCAGCGTTTAACATTGCAACTGCGATTTTAGCAGCTGATATAGCGTATTCTTCAATATCTATTTCTTTGAACAAGTATTCATAACCTTTACCAGAACCAGGAGCTTCTCCCCCAGTTTGCATTTCGCCATCTCTTGAAGCAACGGTATTAATACTAATTCTTACTCTAACTCTCGTCTCGGTAACGAATCTACCTTCTGAATTAGCGATTAAAACTGTTTGTTCTGAATCTCCAATACCAACAATTACTTGTTTAATTACTTCATCGTAAGCGGCTGCAGCTTTGGAAGCTTTTTTCATATAAGCAACTTTAGCTGCTAAAGAAACATCGCTTGGTTTAATTTTAACTCCATGTCTTTTACCTACTTCTAGTTCTTGAAGTGGTAGTCTTTTAGTTAATTCATCAGCAGTAAAAGATTTTGATAGATCATCAGCTAATTTCAATAATTCTTTTGGATCTTTACTATTAGTATATCCATAAACTATTTGAAATTTTTTAGCTAGTCTAATTCCAACTCCAAATTGCTTATTGCTATTAACTTTTTCTAATCTTCCTGACATTGATTGAAGCGTTGTCATGTTGGTATCTTCTACGAAGACTTCTGAAAAATCTGCGCCACGAGTTAAACCAGCATCTAATAACTCTTCTATTAATTTTTTCTCTAATAACATTTACTTCCTCCTTATTTATCGTTACATTGATTTTATCATATGTTATAGCATTTTCAAAGTAAAAAGAGTGACTTTTTAACAAGTCACTCTTACTTATTTTTTATAAGTATAACTTTGAGTATTTTTCTTTTAAATATTTAATGTAGTATTTAGCGTTAAATTCTTCTCCAGTAACATCCAATAAGATTTCTTTTGGAGTTTTACTCGAACCAAATTTGTGAATTTTATTCTTCAACCAGTTATTAATTTCTTTGATGTTATTGTCTTTAATTAGTTGAGTTATATCCAATTCTTTTAACATCGTATAGTAGATTTGAGCCGAATAAGCTGTACCAAGAGCGTAAGTAGGAAAATATCCTATCATACCACCACTCCAGTGTACATCTTGCAACACACCATCACTATTGGATTTTGGCCTAATTCCAAGGTATTCCTCCATTAGGTCATCCCATAATTTTGGTAATTCGTCCACAGAAACTTCATCAGCCATGATTTTTCTCTCAATATCATATCTTAACATGATATGTAATGAGTAAGTTAATTCATCAGCTTCAACCCTTACTAGAGATGCTTCTGCTTTATTAACTGCTTTGAACATGTCTTTTGGTGTAATTCCTTTGGTTTGTTCCGGGAATAATTCTTTGAATTTATCAAAGTGTGTTTCCCAAAATTCTAAGCTTCTTCCTACTATGTTTTCATAGAACCTAGACTGTGATTCATGGATACCCATTGAGGTACCACCAGTCAAGAACGTTCCATCAAATTCAGTAGAGATTTGTTGCTCATAAGTTGCATGACCTAATTCGTGAATAGCCGCGAAAACACTGGAAAAAACATAGTTTTCTAAATATCGAGTTGTGAACCTTACATCCTCAGGAGAGGTGTCCCAAGTGAATGGGTGGACTGACGTTTTCATCAAGCCGCTTTCTCTGTTAAAGCTCATTACATCAATTAAATAGTCGCAATACATTTCTTGTTTTTTTGGATCATAATAGTCATTGATAAACTTATCATAATCGTTATTTCCTGCCTTTAAAACTTCTTTTACGAATGGAACTAATTCTTCTTTTAATTGGTTAAAAAATTTGTCATATTCGACAGTTGTCATACCCTCTTCGTACTCATCTAACAAAGTATCGTAAGGATTTGCTTTTGGAGCATAATATAAAGCAAATTTTTTAGTAAAATCAATAATTTGTTTTAAATTGCCTTTAAATGAATCATAGTCATTATTCTCTTTAGCGTCTTGCCAAACTTGTTGAGACATTTGAATAAGTTTTTGATACTCTACAAATTCTTCTTCAGGTACATTAATTATTTTTTTTAAACTCTTTTTTGCTTTTTTAACTTCCCTTTGTAAATGGTCATCTAATGTATCAATTTTAGAAAATAGTTGATCGACAACATTTTGATATTCTTTTGATGTTTCTAAAGCAAATAAATCTCTTGATAAAATCCCTAGTACTTCAGCTCTTCTTTTAAATGAATTTCTCGGAGCTTCGGTGTTAGAATCCCATCCGGCTAATTGAAACATATACGTATATGCTTTTATCTTATTAACCATTTCTCTAAACTTTTGTTCTAGTTGCATATTCATCACCTCTAAAAAATATTATACTACATTCTATTGATTATTTGGTGATTATTTCAATATCTCCCGATACAGTTCTTTTGCGTTTTACAACAATTGTTTTTGCGCTTTCTTTGTTTTTAATTAACAAATCTCCCGATACAGATTTTAGAGATACAGTTTCAGGATAAAACTCATTCCCAATAATATCTCCAGAAATTGTTTTTAATAACGCTTCAATACAATTAGAGTTTTCAATCATGGCATCACCACTTATAGTACTTATTAATATGTCTTTTTTTGAAACTACGTTAATCATCTTTGCGTCACCACTTATGGTTGACATAGAAAAATCATCACAAATGATATTTTCCATCAATACGTCTCCGCTTATAGATGATACTGAAGTATCTTCTAAAGTTAACGTATTTAACTTAGCGTCACCACTATTAGTTTCTAATACAAACTTTTTGGCATTCATATTTCTTAAAATTGAGTCCCCACTAATTGTTTTTAGTTTAAAATCACCTATTTTTAGTTTCTTAGGTAAAGATACAACCATTGTGTTATTAGAACCACTAAATGAGATACCGAAATTAAATACCATTCTTGGTGACTTGATCTTTAACTCATTATTAGAAAATGATATGTCAAAATCCTTCAATTTTAGTTTTCCTTTGTAAGTAACTACGATTTTTTCATCATCGTTATGTACAAATTTGATATCCTCACTTATTAAAGCGATATCTACATTGAAGTTCTCATTAATACCTGTAAACTCTACAGATTTCCCTGTTTTCATGTCATTTTCGTCCTCTGCTTTTTCAGTAAATTGAGATAATTCTTCGGCTACATTTTTTGGACTTCCAAATTTAGCCTCTAATTCTTCATCAGTTAACCCTTCACTTTTAGCTGATTGAATCATTTCTTCGTGATCTGCCATAATTTCTTTTATTTCATTCTCACTTAGATTATTTTTTCTCAATTCTGTCTCTAAATCTTTCAAAAATTTCTTCATTTGTTTTTCCTCCCTTATTTAATATAACATATACACCGCCAATGAATTGGTCCCACTCATCCCTAAGATTCATATAATATTCAAATCCTTTTTTAGTTATGTTGTAGTACTTTCTTGGCGCTCCTGAACTCGATTCTCTAAGATAAGTAGTAAAATATCCTTCTTTAGTTAATCTACGCAAAATCGGGTAAATTGTGTTTTCATTAACGTTAAGATGGACTGATAAGTTATTTATTATCATATATCCATACATATCTTCAGCAACTAGTTCTTTTAGAACACAAAGTTCTATAATTCCTCTTTTAAATTGTGAGTTCATACGCTCCTCCTTAAAATCATTATAACACAGTACTGTGTGTTACACAATACTAAATGTAAAAAAATAACATGCGGAGGCATGCTATTTCATATTTTTAATTTTTTCTATATATTTTGAAAATATTGGGTGAGGTTTATCTGGTCTCGATAAGAACTCTGGATGGAATTGAGTAGCGATAAAAAACGGGTGTTCTTTTAACTCAATTATTTCTGCTAGATTTTGTTCGGGATTGATTCCAGAAAATGTCATTCCATTTTCTTTAAATATTTTCTTGAACTTGTTGTTAAACTCATAACGATGGCGATGGCGTTCTTGAATTCTTGACTTCCCATATGCGTCTTTAGCTAAAGTGCCGTCAGTTAAGTCACAGTTATATAGTCCCAATCTTAGAGTTCCACCCATATCAATTCCTTGATATTGATCCTCAAGGAAATCAATCACGTTATATATTGTGTCTGGTTCAAATTCTGTTGAATTAGCATATTCCAGTCCGCAAACATTTCTAGCAAACTCGATTACAGATAATTGCATTCCTAAACAAAGACCTAAAAATGGCACTTTATTGGTTCTTGCATATTTTATAGCAGCAATTTTTCCATCAATTCCTCTAGGTCCAAAACCTCCAGGCACTAATATCCCATCACAATCACCAAGTAGTTCTTCAGCTGAATCATCATTAACTAGACTAGAATTAATCCATTTAATTTCGATTTCAACATCATTTCTATACCCAGCATGCTTTAGCGCTTCATTTACAGATAGATATGCATCGTGGAGATTGACATATTTCCCCACTAAAGCGATTTTTACTTTATCTTTTATTAATTTTATTTTCTCAATTAAATCTTTAAATACTGCAATGTCACTTTTTTCATTAGGTAAATCTAGATGACTACAAACTAAATCATCGAGATTTTCTTTTTCCAGATTAATCATCACTTCATATAAAACTTCTACATCTTTACATTCAATGACTGCTTCTTTTTCAACATCACAGAAAAGTGCGATTTTTTCTCTAATTGCATTATTAATTGTTTTATGCGTTCTTAATATAATTACATCAGGGATAATTCCTAGAGATCTTAGTTCTTTAACGCTATGTTGAGTTGGTTTGGTTTTTAGTTCTCCAGTTGTTTCTAGGTATGGTACTAATGTATTGTGAATATACATTGTATTTTTATGTCCAAAATCTCTTCTCATCTGTCTAATAGATTCTAGGAATGGTAGAGATTCAATATCCCCAACAGTTCCACCTACTTCAGTTATCAACACATCACAATCTGATTCTTTAGCTAGATTTCGTAGTCTAAGCTTTATTTCGTTAGTAATATGAGGAATCACCTGGACGGTTGCGCCTAGGTAATCACCTTTTCTTTCTTTTTCTATTACTGACGAATAAATCTTGCCGGTTGTTACCGAAGAGTTTCTTGATAGATTTTCATCAATAAAACGTTCATAATGCCCTAAATCTAGATCAGTTTCTCCTCCATCACCGGTTACGAAAACTTCACCGTGTTGGTAAGGAGACATTGTTCCTGGATCAACATTTATATAGGGATCAAATTTAAGCATAAATACTTTTAATCCTCTATTTTTAAGTATTCTTCCCAAAGAAGCAGCTGCAATCCCTTTTCCAAGGCTGGATACAACTCCACCTGTTACAAATATATATTTTGTGTTTTTCATTTAATTTCCTCCAAAAAAATAAAGGGTTCCCCAGATTGGAGAACCCTTTTTTAGTGGCTCTTAAAAATTATAACAAATTATTTAGTTATTTGCAATTGATAAAAAACTTAGTCTTCGTACATTTCTTCGTAATCATCCATGTACTCATTGTATTCTTCATCATTAAACTCTTCTTTTTCTTCTTCAGGCTCTGCTTTTACAGTTTCTTCTACAAAAACCAAGTCTGCTTCTTCTTCAATGTAGTCTTCTTCATCTTCTACGAATGCATCATATTCAGAAACCTCATCTGCGATATCTTCTTCTTTGAAGTCATCTTCATATTTGCTTTCAGAATCTTCTTCCTCAACTTCAGCTGCTGCAGGTTCTATAGAATATTCATCATGAGTTTTATGACTTTCGTCATATTGACTTAATTCTTCTTCATAGTCAGGATACTCATCGTAATAGGCTCCATCTTTATCCCATAAGTCTATTGTTTGTCTTCCTTTAATGTCCCATTCGTCTTCGCCAACATATATAAACTTAGCAGAGGTAATGAAATCTGAGTAGACTTGAGATGCAGTATTTGCTCTCTCTTCATCAGAAATACCTTTTTCTGCACATATTGTCTCATATAGTTCTACAAAAGTCATTGCTTTTCCATGATCCACAAGGATTTGGAATGCAAGTTCCATAATCGACATAGTTTTTCTATCTGTCATTATTACCATCCATTCTATTATTTATCTATATTTAGTCATATTTTTTACTCTAGTTTAATGCTTTACATATTATATATTAAAGTTTAAAATAATACAAGTATGTTTTTTTAAAACTTTTGATTAGTTTTTTTAGAAATATGAATCATCGTGTGAAAATTCATCTGTTAATACGTTTAAAGCCATATTATTACAATGATCGCCAATTCTTTCTAAGTTAGATAATATATCTACGTAGAAACCAGCTTCTGTTTCTTTACAAGTTTTGTCATTAATTCTTTGAATATGATGTTTGCGATATTTTTTAGTTAATTTATCGATTTTATCTTCTCTTTCATTTACAACTAATGCTAAATCTTTATCCATATTAATAAAGGCATTAATTGATTGATCAAGAGATTCTCTAACCAAACTAAATATTTCATCAAGTTCTTCTTTTGCTTTCACATGCAAAGTCATTCTTTTTTCATGTCTTACTTCGAAGAATTCTAGAAGATTGTCTAAATGATCACCAATTCTTTCAATATCAGTAATTGTATCAATGTCTTTAGCTACCAATTGGATTTGTTTATCTATTAAATCTTTTCCACCAATAGCTACCAGGTAGTTATGGATTTTATCATCCATGGTGTCAAGCAACTCTTCACACTGTGTAGCCATTTCTTGTTCTTTGGCTTCTTTAGTGAATGCATAGTTGTAGGTGAATTCAAACATTCCTTTAGCAACATTACCCATATTATTAATAGCATCTTTAACATTTATAAGTGCTAAATCTGGAGATTCTTTTAATAGTGTTTCATCAAGGATGATTTCATCAACCACGATTTCACCTTTACCAGGTATTAGCTTAGTCGCTAACCACACCATTTTATTAATAAAGAAATAAAGAATAAACACTGTTAACAAGTTAAAAATCATATGCGCCAGCGATATTGTAAATTTATTAGTAAGATAGTTGGCCATCAAATTAGATCCAAGAAAACTAATTAACTTAGTATAAGGATTAATCAATATAAAGAATATTGCTGTTCCTAGGAAGTTAAATAACACATGGATTCCAGCTGTTCTTCTAGCCGCAGCTGAACCACCTATTGATGCAATTATTGATGTTACTGTTGTACCAATGTTTGATCCTAATACTATTGCGATAGCTCCAATTAATGGAACTCCACCATTTTCAAATAACTGTTGTAGAATACCAATTGTAGCTGATGATGATTGAACTAAAGCAGTCGATGTAGCACCAACTAATACTCCAAGAATCGGATAATTAGTTACTGAGTTAATTAGATTTGTAAATGCATCTAATTGACTTAGTTGCTTAAGCGCATCTCCCATAGTATCTAATCCAAAGAATAACATACCAAATCCAAGTAATGTTCTACCATAGTTTTTGACTTTTTTATTGTTAAAGAAGAATATTAACGCTGAACCTATAAACATAATTGGCATTGCGTATGAACCAATATCAAGTGAAATCAGTACAGATGTAAATGTTGTCCCTATATTAGCTCCGAAAATAACTCCCACAGCTTGCGGCAACGTCATTAGTCCAGCTCTAACAAGCCCAACAACTAATGCACTAGTCGCAGATGAAGATTGAATTATTGCGGTTATAAAAATACCAACAAATATTCCTTTTAAAGGAGTGTTTGTAGTTTTTTCTAAAATTAACTTAAGTCTCGATCCAGCAATTTTCTTAAGCGAATCACTCATTAGATTGATTCCGTACAAAAAGATTCCTAAACCACCAAATATTGCGAAGATAGTTACCTTCCAGTCAATAGCCAATAATAGTTGCGGCATATAGTACTCCTTTATTGATATTTAATACTCTAAAACCGGTATTATTATATCAAATCACTAAAAAATTACAAGCGGGAAAATTAATTAAGACTTTTTTTATATTCTTTAACTAATTCGTCTGCATCTTTAAGTAATAATTCAACTGTAGCCCAATCGCCCAAATTAGCTCCACAAGCTTGTCTATGTCCACCACCGTTATATTTGTTAGCTAGCTTATCAATTGCTGGTGCACGAGAACGTAAACGGCCTCTAACGAAGTTATCTTCGTATTCAGCAAACAACATCCATACTGGACAGTCATCTAATGATGCTAATTCATTAACTAAAGAAGTTCCTTCATCTAGTGAAACTCCGAATTTTTCAAGGATGTCTGGTGTCATATAAATATAGGCAACTCCGTTTGGAGTTTTCTTGAAATTAAGTAATACATATCCTTTAAGTTTTAATAGATTTTCAGACTTAATTTCTAATTTTTCTAAAATTTGTGTGAAGTCTAATCCAAAATCTAACAAGAAAGCTACGGCCTTAAATGTATCAGCTGTAACTGAACGGTATCTAAATCTACCTGTATCAGTCACAATCCCTGTATAAAGCGCTACAGCAGCCTTCATATTGAATTTTAATTCGTTTTGGTATCTTAGGTAGAATTCTAGTATTATTTGAGCAGTAGCCGGTCTCGTCGTGTCAACGTATTGAAAATCTCCAAAATCTTCTACTGGTATGTGGTGATCAATTTTAATTACATATTCAGATAATGTGAATCTTGGATCAGCTACTCTTGAACCAGAAGCTGTATCAACAACTATTGATAACGCACCATTAAATAATTCATCAGAAATATCATCAACTTCACCGATGAATCTAACGTATTCCGCAGTTTCTCCAACTACATATACTTCTTTTTCGGGGTATGTTTCTTTGATTATTTCTTTTAAGCCAAAGCCGGCTCCATAACAATCACCATCTGGTCTTAAATGTTTGTGAATTATTATTCTATTGTACTCTTTTATCTTTTCTAATATGTGATCTGTTTTTGTTTTTGTTTTCATTTTTTTTCCTCCATTAAGTTGTCTAAATCATTTATTACTTCATTCGTTACTTCCCAATTATCAACGGTACATCCACAAGCATTTAAATGCCCGCCGCCACCGTATTTTTTAGCTACATTTAGAACGGGAATATCTCTCGATCTAAATTCGCATATAACCTTTTCAGAAACTGTGTCATAGGTGAAGTTAGCCCAAATTTTTACTTCGGCCATGCCAGCCATCTGATTTACTAATCCTCTACTAACATAATTAGTGGATAAATCGTTCTTTGTCAAAAACTCTAAATTGTTTTTACTATAGGCTACATTGTTTTTAGTATATTTAACGTTATTAAAGAATATGTTTTTAATCTCTTTATTACGTTTTGGTTCTAGGTATATAGAATTATGAATTTTTGCGATCTCAATTCCGGTTGCCATAAGCTTAGAAGCTATGTAGAAAGTTTTTTCTGTTGTACTATCATACATAAATCTACCTGTATCACCAATAATTCCTAAATATAACGCTTTAGCTGAGTCTTTATTTATTGGAATTTTCCATTCCAATAAAAGTGAAGCAACTATCTCTGAACATGATGAAGCATCTTTTATTTGATAGGCTATATCATATTCAATATCAGGGTCATTTCTATGATGATCTATAAACACTAATTCTTTATAATTTTTATATATATTACTATCTAACATTTGACTCGCTACAGTGTCCAATATAAATAAAAGTGATTCTTTATAAGTTTCTTCGTCCACTATATCTAAATCTCTAAATTTATTTAATGGATTTGAATCACCCACCACATATATTTTTTTGCTTGGATAATATTCACGTAAAGCATAGTACAGTCCAAACTGCGACCCATAGGCATCAAAATCAGGATTCTTATGTCTTCCAATTATTATTGAATCATATTTTTCTATAAGTTTTAAAATTTCTTTTTCCATTATTTCCTCACATTCTGTAAAACAGAATATTATATCACACAAACAGTATATTATCTATTTTAACGCGTAATGCTACATAAAAAAACGAAAATTAAAAAAAATATTTATTCTTTATAATATTAACACTCTATGATATAATGATTTGCACAAATAATATAGTAAAGGACACGATACATTATGAATAACAATTTAAAAAAAATTACAGCGTTTTTATTAACTCTTATTGTTACAGTAGCCTTCATTGGTTGCGATAACGTAACAACATCAACAACAGTGGACACTACTGGTGTAACTACTGAGACTACAACTCGTTTAACCACTCAAGGCGAGACAACGTTAACCACTCAAGGTGAGACAACGTTAACGACTCAAGAAACTACAGTTACTACTACTGGAGAAACAACTGTTACTACTATTGTTACAACTACTGAGACTACTACAACAGAAGTAACTACCACTGAAGCCACCACCACTGAAGCCACCACCACTGAAGTAGCTACTACTGAAGTAACTACAACAGAAAGCACCACGACAGAAACCACAACAACTGAGGGTACTATTTCGCTACAAGTTATTGTTACAAATGCAGATTACACTTTAGGTGATAGTTTTGATGAAGATTCAATTTTAGTGAACCTTATTAGACCAAATGGAACAGCTATTCCATTGAATTCTACAAACTACACTGTTAGCGGATTCGATTCAACAGTCGCTGGTACAATAACTATAACAGTAGCTTATTATGATTATACTACTACCTTTGACGTAAATATAGCTGATCCAATAGATGGACTAGTAATCACTATGGAATATTATTTCGATGCACAGGGATTATCTGGAAGCGGATTATTTGATGAATTACAAACAATAGTTAATAATGGATTCCAAGGCGTAACCTATGGAGAAGCAAGATATATCCTAGATGAAACTGATGCAGATCCTACAAATTCAAATAACTTAATTTTAGTTTATTTAGCTACATCAATTAGCAATGTTTGGGATTATGGAGTAACTTGGAATAGAGAACATGTTTGGCCACAATCACTTTTACCCGGTGAAGCTAAAAACAGTGTAGTAAATACTTGTTCTGATTTACAAAACCTAAAACCTTCAAATCCATCAGAAAATTCTTCTAGAAGTAATCGTTATTATGATAACGTATCTGTTGGTGGATTAAGTTATGAACCTAGAGATGAAGTTAAAGGTGACGTAGCGAGAATTTTACTATATATGATTACAATGTATAATGAATTATCACTAGTCAATTCTACTCCTGGGTATTTAGAAATGGGATTATTTGATGTATTATTGGAATGGCATGAATTAGACCCAGTGGATGCTTTTGAAAGAAATCGTAATGATATAATCTATTCTTATCAACATAACAGAAACCCATATATAGACTATCCAGAATTCGTAGAAATAATTTGGGGATAATAATTATTTTTAAAGGATAACAAAAAGGCATAACTAATAGTTGTGCCTTTTATTTATTTTCTAGACAACACATATTTTTTGTTTATAATTGAACTATCTGGTTCATAATCAAATGTTATATAAAAAAAACAACTTTAAATAAATATTTTTTCTTTGTATAATTAATGCTCTATGATATAATAATCTGCACAAGAATAAAGAAAAGGACTTGATATAAAATGACAAACAAATTAAAAAGAATTACAGCATTTCTATTAATCATTATCGCTTCAATTACAATTATTAGTTGCGATAAAGCCACCACTACAACATCTGGAGTAACCACATCAGAAGCTACAACTGGTGCAACGACAGCTGATACAACTACAACTGGCGCAACTACGACCGGTGCAACTACAATTGAAGTAACTACATCAGGCACAACTACTACAGAAGCTACTACAGTTCAAACTACAACTGAAACAACTACAGTACCCGTTACAACTACAGTACCAGTAACAACTCAACAACCAACAACAACGTATATCTCAACAACTTCTGAAGTTACTACAACTAGAGAACTTGTAACATATACAAGCATTGAAGTAACGAAACAGTATACAAAGTTCTTCAATATAGATGAACCTTTTGATAAATCATCATTTGAACTTATAGCTCACCTTAGTAATGGTGGACAAGAAGTTATATCAAGCGAATTAATCAATGTTCGCGGTTATGATTCATCAAATCCAGGTTCTAGAAACTTATTTATTATTTTCAATCAATTCCTTGTGGAATTAAATGTTATTATTTTAGAAGATTTCGCATTTGAAATCGATATGGATTATTACGAAGAAGCAATCAACCTTAAAGGCACTTATTTAAAAGTTATTCTTAATAACATTTTACACGAAGACTTTATCCCATTACTTTATGGAGACGCTCGAGATATTTTACCAGTATCTGATGTTGACCCTAATAACTCAAATAATCTTATACTTGTTTACACAGGTGATTCAGTTGATAGTTCTTGGGATAGCGGACTAACTTGGAATAGAGAACATACTTGGCCACAATCTAGATTAGGAGTTAGTGTAAGTTACACTGATGATTTTCCTAGCAAAGCAACTGATATTCATAATTTAAAACCAGCTGACCCGGGTGAAAACTCATCAAGAAGTAATGATTACTTCTCTGACGTTGATGGTCTTGATTTCTACGTTCCTAGAGATGAAGTAAAAGGTGATGTTGCTCGTATTCTATTGTATATGGCAACAATGTATAGCGAGCTTACTTTAGATGATGAAAAAACAACAATATCTGCATTTAAAACAATGGGGATGTTATCACTGTTACTTGAATGGAATCACTCAGATCCTGTAGATGATTTTGAAATGTATCGCAACGAAATTTTATATTCTTACCAAGGTAACCGAAATCCATATATTGACTATCCGGAATTCGCTGATCTTATTTGGGGAGACTTAGCTTAATATTAATAAATTGAATAAATTAAAAAAAAGGCACTGCTTAAAGCAATGCCTTTTTATTATATTTTATCAAGTTCTCTAGTAAAAAAATATAATTGATTTATTCAACTGTATAAGGTGTCCAAGTTAAATTATCTAAAACCATTTGGCTACCAGCAGCCAAAATTAATATTGTAAATTCGCCTTCAATATCAATATTTTCAACAAGAAATGTACCGTATACACTACCATCTCCATCATCATCAAAAGCGACTGATGTAGCAACTAATGTACCATTGATCCATAGTTCTATTTGTGCAGCACCGCTATATGCATCATAATAATCTACAATAAAGCTTGAAATACCACCTGTAATTGTAGCAGATAATGATGAACCATCGCCCTTCTTATCTAGCATAATTGCTTTTCCATCTAATTCAAAATCTCCTCTGGATTCTGTATAAGACCATGTAATACTGTTGTCACCAACAAATGATCCAGCATCATAAGAAGAACCAGTTAAATCAAAATCGGTAAACGATTCTACCATTTCATCACCAGGTTCAACAAACATACCAACCGTTACTGCTATAACAACATCAACAGGAGTTAATGTTCCTTGAGTAACTGTTATTGTAACCGTTCCAACAGCGTCCGCAAGTATAGGTTGAGTAATTAACAAAGTGCCAAGTGTAGTTGTGTAATCTATTAATGCAGTTAATTCTGCACTGATTGCAGTAACTTCATAAGTTGAACCGTATTCTGCAGTTGGAAGAACATAATCTGCAGTAACAGTCAAAGGATTAGGCACATTAGCTTCATCAAGATCTAAAGCTTGTTGTTCAGTCATTACAATGCTTAATTGTTCTATTTGTGTAAGATCCTCTCTAAAGTTAAAAAACATAAATGAAACTTCAGGAAGTACAGATCCTACTGGATATACATCTGATAACCACTCAGGAGAATAGTAACGATAAGAAATTACTTCTGTTGTTGTTCCAATAACATTAAATGTCATGAAACCACCATCATATTCAGCAACTACTAATCCAGTTATTCTAACTAATTTACCTGCATCTGCGACAGTAACAGCAATTAATTCATCAGCGGTCATGTCATTATAGAATAATGCGTTTCCTGTAGAAACAATTTGAACTAAAGCTGAACCTGAACCTAATTGTCTAGCTTCATACTTAGAATCTAATTCACCAAAATAAACAACTTCATCACCAATATTAACGCCAGTTCTGTCAGGAAAGTACAAAAAGAATCCAACGCCATTTGAGTCTTGAAGGAATAAACCATAGTATGAGTTAGCTGTAACAATACCAGTAACTAATGTAGGTGTTCCATCAGGAATATCATATGCATCAACTGTCATTGCACTTAATGTTGTGAAATCTGAAACTTCAGCATAAATGTCAGCTGCTTCACCATCAAATACAAATGTGTCTCCATCATTATGATAAATAATGTTGATTGCTACCATTTGTCCAACCGCTGCTTCTAAAGCCGTAATTGAATCATCTGGTGAATTATAATATATTAGAAATGCATCTGTATCATTATAATAAACATATGCGTTTAAGTACTTGCCTTCAAGCGCGATTGTACCAATTACTGTATAAGTTTGTCCAGGTACTAATACTGTACCGTCTTCGAAAATAATTGGTGTTTGTGTAGTATCATTGCCAATTGAATCTGGAGCAGGGAATTCTGAAACATCTGCTAATTGATATGCTTCCCTATCCACAGCAACATTACCAGTTAATGTAACTTCATCACCAACAACGTAATCAGCATCGTATGTCTTTACAAACAATAATCCTGTTCCATCATCAATAAAGAATCCATCATCTATCACTGAATATACAACACCGGTAACAACTACGGTATCACCAATAGTTTGTGATGTGAAATCAACTAAGTCTACCATTGGATAATTCTTAAGTGTATAAGTAATCACTACAGCATCTGTAGCTAAGTCATAAGTAATTGTAGCTGTAATTATAACTGTATCTTCAGTAGTACCAATAGTTAATGTTAATGTATCACCAACTAGAGTTCCAAGTACACTTACATCTGTTGTAATTGCCCAAGTAATTGTTGACCCGTAATCTCCCATATCTGGAAGAATTACGTCTGTTGCTTCAAATAAATCTCCACCTAGCATTAATGCTTCTAAATCAGCTTTGTCAGCAGCAACTCTTTCAACAGCAGTCATACCAACTAAGTTGAATGTAACTATTGTTGTATCAGTAACTGCGTTTAAAGTTAATGTTGCAGTTAATACAACATTTACATCAGCATAAACACTACCAAGTGTTAATACATTACCATCTAATACTGCGTTTGAACCTTCATCAGTTGTTAATGCCCAAGTTATTGTTGCTCCATAAGCACCCATTGTAGGTAACGTTATTTCAGTTTCGGCAAATATTTCTCCGCCTAAATCTAACATCGCTTTGTTCATACCGACGATTTGTTCATCAGTAAGAACGCTCACCCCTATTGTATGTGTACCTAAATCATCAAGATAATCTATTGCATAAACATCCCATTCGTCCATTGTAAAGACTGCATTAGGTCCTAAAATTGTAGATTTTCTAATCCATGTTACACTTTCTGCGATTTTATCGTCAGCTGTATGTCCAATTTCTAAAATAATGTCAATAATAACACCGTCTTTCATTAAGACAATTGCGTCATCACCATTGAAATTTGGTACACTTGGATAAGCAGAAGTCGCATAATCTGCTTCTGCTAAAATAGCAGCCTCAGACTTATCATTTGCCATTACAAACATTTCACCTGCAACTAATATTCCAGTTAAATCATATGTAGCTGAAGGAACGAGTGATCCATTAGAATATAGGATAACACTATAATCTGTTAAATCAACATCTGAGCTTGTACCATTATATATTTCAAAATATTTGTTATATGATGAACCTTCTCCATATTCACTAAAGAATAATTCAGAAACGATTGCAAGAGGACTGTTTTCAATAACAACATCAAATGTAACTTCATCAGTTTCAACACCAAGTGTTAATGTAACTGTAATTGAACCAGTAACATCTACACCCAAAGGATTAGTTACTAATAACCACCCAGGAGTTGTTGTTGCATCAAGATAATTTGCTGCATATCCATTAACGCTAACTATTGTATATACCGTACCGAATTCTCCAGCAGGTATTTCTAAATCTTCTGTTAATTCTAAAGTTTCAGGCATTCCAGCTTTGTCAAATGCTAATTTTTGTGCATCTGTTAAACCGTTTACGCCAACTTCGAATTGAGAAGCATCAGAAATCAATAATTGATATCCCCAATACCAGCCTAAGATTGCGCCAGTAATAACAACTTCATCACCAGGAACAAGTGTTAATAATTCAACTACTGCTGCGTCATATCCTAATGAACGGTTATCAATACGTACTAAGATTTCTTCTTCAGTAGTAACATTAACTAATGTAAATTGATAAGTTCCATATTTATCAGCTTCAGGTGCTCCTAATAAAACAAAACCAGTGAATCCTACCATTTGACCTTGATAAGGCATTAATACTTCGTCAGTAAACGCCATGCCATCTAGATCAGTAGGTGTAGGTATTGCAGGAACTGTTGCTAATACTTCTATTTCCATTACTTCTATTTGATATAACCCATTACTAATTTCTAATTTACCAGTAATTACTATTTCTGAACCAAGTGTGATTAAGCCAAATTCATCTTGTAAATCATATACGTCTAGTGATATACCAGCTGTAACATCTTGTAAGAAATATTGATAAGGTTTAATATCTGTAGTAAGAATACCTTGTACCTTAACTAATTGACCATCTTCGAAATCGTAAACATCCGTTAGATCACTCATTGCAAGCGGACCAACTGCGATTACAAAATCTTTTGTTTCAGTCACATCATTTAAAGTTAAAGTCGCCGTCAATGTGACGGTTGTTAGTACGGTTACTCCAGTTAAATCCACAACACCAGTTGTAGAACTAATAATTGCTTCATTATCAGATGCAAATGTAATTGTTGCACCATATAATTCTGCAATTAAAACAAATGTAGTATCTTCAATAATTTGAGATGGATATGATAGTGCCTCCGCTGCAGTTGCTACTGCATCAGCGTCTGAATCAAATGATAATTTAACATCATCATTATCTCCAAAGAAACATGCATACCATACTAATTTATCTGATCTCCATCCTTGCATAATAATATCAATTGTAATTGCTTTACCATGGAAAGATTTTAGTGTATCCATATCTGATGGATAATAAATCATGATTGAATCGCCAGCAGGTTGTGTAGCTCCTTCTTCTAAATCAGCGTCAAAATCATAATCTGTTGGTACTAAGAATACAGAATAGCTACCCCAATCAGAATTATAATATACACTAGCTGTAACTGTGTATTTTTGATAATCAAATGGCTCTTCATACGTAGGAGTAGTTGTAGCTGTAATGATATCAAAAATTGAATCAGCTGGTGTTCCAGCAACATTTGAAACAGCTTCTGTAGAAACAGCTGCTCTTAATGGATATGATTCGTCTCCAACCATTTCCCAAGCATTATAATAAAGTTCAATTTGTCCTGTAACGTCATAAACGCTACCAGTATCAACTATAAATGTTGGTGCGTAAACATAAACAATGTCTATACCATCAGTTACATAAATACCTGCGTCAGATTGATCAACTACAGTTACACCTAATAAATTAACATAAACAAAGAAATTAAAGTCTTCATCAACGTTACCGGTTTTGTATAAAGCATAAGCTTCGGCAATCGTGTTAACAGGTGTTCCTTCGATCATTTTAGCTACTGTAAAGACAACATCTTCAGTATAATCAACAGCATTAATCGTAATTGTAGCTGTCATTGTAACTATTACATCTGCGCCTTCTGGTTGAACAACTGTTCCATCAATTGCAATAACTTCAGGATGACTTGATGTCCATACGATAGTGTAATCAACATCGTCTACATCTGTTCCAGTTATCGCGAAATCTAAAACATCAACTGATGTCCAAAATTCTTTCGTTGGGAATGCTGTAATAACAATAAATACTTCCCCAGCGCGTTCTGCATCTGATTTATCTAATGCTTTAACTGTAACAAAGAAATTATAACTTGAAGAATCATCAATTGAAGTAAGCGTTGCAGTTAAAATAACTGTTTGATCTCCAGTTGTAAAATCTGGACGATGAATTGTTCCATCGTTTTCCAATAATGTAGTATCATTACTGCTCCAAGTAATTGTTACACCAGCAGCAACTGTTATTAACGATAAATCTTCAGTAGCCAAGAACGCTTCATTTTCTAGCGTGTCAGCATATCGAACCTTTAATTGACCTATTAAAACTTGTAGATCAACAACAGGTACTTCAGTCGTTGTAACTTCTTCTGTCGTAGTAACTTCTTCTGTCGTAGTAACTGCTTCTGTTGTTGTTGCTTCAGCGGTTGTTACTGCTTCAGTTGTTGTTACTGCTTCAGTCGTTGTAACTGCTTCAGTCGTTGTAACTGCTTCAGTCGTAGTAACTGCTTCAATTGTTGTAACTGCTTCAATTGTTGTAACTGCTTCAGTCGTTGTAACTTCTTCAATCGTTGTAACTTCTTCAGTCGTTGTCGTTGTAGCGGCAGTGGTTACACCAAATAAATCACAACCAACAAAACCAAAAACTAAAACCATGATTAAAGCAACTAATAGTGCTTTTTTGTTGAATTTCATTTTATCCTCCTTATTAGAATAATTGTTTCTATATATTTTAAATTAATGATCTTAATTTAATTTTTAACTTAAAACTCTTTCTGCATTTGATTTTGCTGCAGCTATTGCATTATCTATAATTTCTTGTTTAGTTGTTCCTTCAAGAGAACCTAAGATTACTCTTTCAAAAGCAGCTTCTACTTCCGCTCTAGCTGTAGATGAACCAATAAATGCTTGATCATAGAATAAGAAATCTGATTGTTTAGCAGCTGCATTAGCTGCTAAAGATTTCATTAATGCTTCACCCTTTAAATCTGCTCCCAATGAATCTTTACCATCTCTAAATAATAGATAAGTAGGATCATCATAAACAGAATATCTTACTGGAGAGTATCCAGTTGCTAAGGCAAAGTCTAATTGAACTTGATTACTTGTTATATATTTCAAAAATAACCAAGATGCTAATTTTTCTTGATCTGTTCCGGCTGTAGTAATTGACATATTTGTTCCTTGTTGTATAGCCGTTCTTTCTCCAGGCAAATCTGCGTTATAAGGCATTGGTGCAACACCAAATTCAAATATAAATTCACCACCAACTGTTGCTGGTGTGTTGTATCTTGCTCCACCAGTAGAACCGAATGTTACTGCTGTTTGTCCGGTTTTAAAGGCATCTGAAGCATAATCCATACCCCATGCGCCAGGTAAAGTGAAAGCTGAATCTCTATTGTCAAAGAAATAACTTAACATATCTTTAACTTCAGGATTGTCAAATAATATAACCCCTTCTCTTGATGCGTTGATAGTTGTATATTCTCCACCCCATTGTCTAGTTAAAGTAATGAATGCATTTGCACCTGAATCATATGTTATAGGTACAAAGTTGTCTTTGATTGTTTGAATTTCTTCAGGTGTTTTGTGTAGTGACAGTGTAGTAGATGCATTTAATTTAGTTGTTAAGTCATCAATAACACCGTCTGCAATTGCTTTTAAATCATCTGCGATTGCAAATAATCCTTGCCAAGTTGTTGGTACTTCATCAATAACGCCATCAGCGATTAATATATCCATCATAGTTTTGTTATAAATCATAACTTCTGTTGATTTATTAAATGGTACTGAATAATATTCACCATCATTTGTATATTGAGAATTTTCTTGACGATAACTTAATAATATATCCAAGAATGATTCTGATGCAACATCAGGATTATACCCATGAATAGAGTTACTAATATAAGGTGTCAAAGAAATAACAGCTTGATTATCAATATATTCCATAACGTGGTCAGGATAATTTTGAACGATATTAGGAATTTGTCCACCTCTAATAGCATTAATTACATTTTGACGTAACTCATCATAATTATTACCACTTTTGGTAATATTTATAGTTACATTTGAATGTAAAGCTTCAAATTCAGCCGCATATCTCAACAATGCTGTTTCAATAGTAGCACCATTTGCATGCCACATTTCAATCGTTATTGGATCTCCAGTTAAACTATCCGGAATTGTATAAGTCGATAAGTCTTTAACTGTTAAAACAATCTCTTGATTGATAAAATTCCCATCACTATCTTCAGCAGCCGCATAAACAGTATACGATCCCAATCTAGTAGTTGTATACCCCCCATAAAGCGTAATTGTTAACTCTCCATCTTCGGGGTCAATAGCTTTTACTCCCGCTAATAAATCAAGCGGTTGTGAATTTCTATAATAAGTTTGTCTTGCGAATAAACCTTCAAAATAAGGTATACCATCTGCTCCAGGATTTTCTGTAGTAACTTCATCCGTTTTTACAGTAGTTGTACTTTCTGTGGTAGTTGTACTTCCTGTAGTAGTTGTACCTCCTGTAGTAGTTGTACCTCCTGTAGTAGTTGCTTCTGTTGTAGTAGTCTCAGTAGTAACAGTTGTTTCTCCAGTAGTTGTATCTCCAGTAGTTGTAACTGTAGTAGTAACAATAGTAGTAACTGTTGTTTCTCCAGCAGTTGTAACTGATGTTTCTTGAGTCGTTACTGTTGTCTCATCTTGAGTAGTTGTGTCTCCATTCGTTGTTTGACTAGCTGTCGTTGGGACTGTACCGAAAATATCACAACTTACAACTAAAAACGCAGAAAAAATTAGCATTAATACAATTAAAAATCTTTTACTAAATCTCATAGTATTCTCCTTTATAGTTATATATTTATATTATATTTATCTTATACCTATATTATAGTACGTTTTTGTGTTTCTGAAACGATTTTTTGTAAATTCTTACTCTTCTGGTGCGGCAACAATAATTATGATCCCAGTTACTTCTGTTGAAGCTCCCTCATCATCTGAAACTGTCATAACAAAATTAATTTCAGAGCCAACGCTTGAAAATAATTCAACTACCATGATTTTGCCTGCATCATATAATTTGTTACCATCTTCATCAGTTTTTGTTAATCCATAAAATTCTATATCAATATCATCAACAACGCCATCAAAATTAGCGTCATCTCCATCTATCCAAATTGCGTAGAAAGATGTAATAACCATTTGATCAGAAATATCTGTATAAGGTCTATCTTTTCCAATAATCCATTTTGATTGATCGTAATCAATCGCAAGAATATTTTGATTGTTAATTAAATTTTGTATCATATCGTCAGGGTGAAAATCATCTCCGCGAACATATTCGTAAGTTACTTGGTTGATATCGGTGATTTCTCCATCAACAAGTTGTACGATTTCAGGAGTTTGATTTTCAATACTAGGACAGCCCATAAGACTCAATGATAAGAAAAATATTGTTAATAACACTATTATTTTTTTTGATTTCATTTTATCTCCTCCGTCTATCCTTTGGTTCCACTTCTACCGATACCGTTCATAATATATTTACGGAACATGAAGAAGACGACCAATAATGGTACTGTAACTAAAGCACTCGCTGCAATTTGTAAATTGTACATCACTCGTCCATTATCTTGAACAAACGCTGTATCTCTTAGGGCATTAGAAATCAACCAGAAATTCTGACCTTCTTGACCTCCAACACCAGTAATAATTCTTGGCCAAATATAAGCGTTCCAAGAACTAAATACGTTTAGAATTGTAATAGTGAAAATTGTAGGGCTCGCAATTGGAACCATAACTCTAGTTAAGAATTTAAAATCACTACAACCATCTACTCTAGCTGCTTTATATAATGATTCTGGAATTTGTTTAAAGTTTTGTCTTAAGAAGAAAATATAAGAAATACTTGTAACAAATGGAATAATCATTGCTAGGAAGTAACTATTTTCCCCAGTAGGCATACCTACCCAACCAAATCCATTCTTACTTACTGTAATGAAGTTGGTAATAATGTATAACTCCCCAGGAATCATCATTGTCATAATTAAAAGTGAAAATAATAACTCTCTACCTTTAAATTCGATTCTTGCGAAAGCATACGCTGCTAAAATAGTAGTAATAACCGTACCAGTAGTTGAGAATAACGCAACTATTACGGTGTTCTTAATATATAAACCGAAGTTTAATTCAGTTAATACAACTTTGTAGTTTACCCAATTCATCCTAGAAATGCTTAGGAATAAATCTGGATTTGTTGATGTAGATCCGGAAAAATCTTTCAATGAAGTTAGAATCATCCAATAAAATGGAACAATAATAACTAAAGCTACTATTACTAAAAATAGATAAGTTAATAATAACCTTAAAACATAAGCTGCGTTTTGACGTCTTATACTTGTTTTAATTGAAATTGAATATTCATCCAAATCACTTTCATCTTGTGTCACTTTTTTCTTTGTTAATTTTTTAAATTTTACTTTGATTGCTGGAATAATACTTTTGAAAAATTCTTTTGCATTATATCCTTTAACAAATTTAATTAACACAAAAGCGTTATAAACACGTAATCCTGCACTTATTGGATTAAATGATACTAAATTAATAACAGCTTGAACAAATTTAGAGCTTGGTGTATATGAATCAATCTCATAAATTGTACGATTATTTACTTTCTTAATATTTATAAGAAGTGTTGGAAATGCTATTACTGTAAATAAAACCAACAATGTAATTACGCTATTCATTTGGTATTTATCAAATGTACTACTTAAGAAAGTGTACGTTGGTGTCATAAATTGTAGGTTATCCAAATTCATACTACCATCAATTATTTCAGGTAGTGCTAGCAACTTAAATAGTGCTAAGAATAGTGTGATATAGGCGGCAATAGCTAAAATGTCAAAAATAAAGGTAATTTTTTCTATCTTATTTGACTTAAGAAATAATTTTTTATTCATAATTTAGCCCCCCCTTAGTAGTGAACGCGTTTTTTGCTGACTTGCATCTGAACTAATGTTAAAACCAATATAATGGCAAACAAAATTAAAGATCCAGCAGCCGCGACTGATAAGTTCCCTGCACTACTACCATCAATGAATTGATAAATATACATTACAATTGATTGTAAGTTGTAGTCAACTCCCGAAGGAGCACCAGACACACCAAATAACGCTACAATTGAATTGTAAATTTTAAATGCCCCGATAACCGAGGTAACTAAAATGTAGAAAATCATTGGTGATATTAATGGAACAGTAATTTGAGAGAATATTCTTCCCCTTGGCGTTGCATCAATGGCCGCTGCTTGATAATATTGTTTATCAATTCCTTGAATACTTGTAAGGAAAACCATGATTTTAAACGCTAATGATGCCCAAACACTATAAAATATCAGAACAAACATTGAGCGCCAATATACAGCACCACTTTCGACCCAGGACAATCCGACGGCATCTACACCGACCATGCCCAACATCTGGTTAACTAACCCTCCATCAGTTTTAAACATATATGCAAATACTAATCCAATTGCAATTGTATTAGTAACATATGGTAAGAAATAAATTGTTTGGAAAAAACTTTTTAATGGTTTGATTGAGTTTAATGCAACCGAAATAAATAATGCTAATAACACAGATATAGGCACACTGATAAACACGATAATTAACGTATTGATTACTGCACTTGAACCTGTATGTGAAGCTGGTACTATAAATGATTCATCTGTAAGTACTGTGATAAAGTTCCCAAATAATGTGTATCCAGTAATTGTATCATTTGTCATGTTGTAATTTTGATATACAACTAAAGCAAATGAGTTAATGATTGGCCAAAAAGTAAATATAATCAATACAATTAATGCCGGAGACAAATAGACAAGTGCTTTTGCCCATCCAGGAAATTTAGAAGCGAAATTCAAATGATGCTTATCTAAAAAGTTTCCTATGCTGTGTTTGAAGTTATTAAGAATTCTTCTTACATTCCAGAAGAAGTTTTTAATGCTTATTTTGACCTTAATTAAAAACCTCTTAATGTTTTTAATTAGATTAGCCATTAGTAATTACCTCTCCAGTAGTTTTATCAAAGATATAAACTCTTTCAGTTTTAATAGTTAAACTCACTTCTTTTTGTCCAGGCGTAATGTTATCAGAATCAACTAAAGCCCTGATATTTTCACCATTAAATTCAAAATGAATCATTGTATCTCTACCAATATGGAAAATGTCATTTATTTTCACTTTGAATCCTTCAGTCCCTGCGCGGAAGTTTTCTGGTCTCATTCCAATATCATATGTTCCATCAGCAACATTAAATTTTTCGAATTTTTTGCCATTTATCATTAAATAGCCTTTTTTTATTTCTGCAGCAAATGTATTGATTGGTGGATTCCCCAAGAATTTCGCAACAAATATGTTTCCTGGGTTATTATACATGTCTTGTGGAGCTGCGAATTGTTGTTCTTTACCAAAATCTAAAACAACCATTTGGTCAGAAATACTCATAGCTTCTTCTTGGTCATGAGTAACAAAAATTGTTGTAATTCCTGTTTCTCTTTGAATACGCTTAATTTCTTCACGCATTTGTAATCTTAATCTAGCATCCAAGTTAGATAGTGGTTCATCCAAAAGTAATACTCTTGGTTTTTTAACTAACGCTCTTGCAATCGCAACACGTTGTTGTTGCCCACCAGATAATTGAGAAGGTTTACGGTCTAATAAATCACCGATTCCAACTAAATTAGCCATGTCTTTAACTCTTGTAATTGCTTCTTCTCTAGGAACATCTAGATTTTCCAAAGGAAAAATAATGTTTTTATATACCGTCATATGAGGATATAAAGCATAATTTTGGAAAACTAATCCAATTCCTCTTTTTTCTGGAGCTAATTTTGTTACGTCATCATCACCAAAATATATCTTTCCTGAAGTTGGTTTAACTAAACCAGCAATCATAAAGAGTGTTGTTGATTTTCCACAGCCTGAAGGCCCTAATAAGCCAACCAATGTACCTGATTTAATCGTAATGTCAAGTTCACTTACCGCTGTTGTTTCTTTCATTGATTTGTTCGTGAAAATTTTTGTTAAATTTTCTAATCTTAATTCCATTTAATGTGTCCTCCTAAATACTTAGTTATTCTTTCTTATTTATATTTTTTCTTTTTTCTAAAAAATATTATGAACGTCATAAAAATTAATACTGCAAAATAAATTCCCATAGCATAATAAAATATATATGAATAGTCATCAGCTACATGAGGTTTATTAGGAAAAATATTGTTATTTGATAAACCTTCTAAATCATCAATTACTGGAAGTCTACCATTATCCTCGTAAAATGCTTCAACAAAAGCTTTAATTTTAAAATCCGTTTCATCGATATTAAAATCAGTATCAACTAATAAGTTTCCGATTTTATCTACTAATTTTACTTTATCGAAATCTTCTGTAAAAAATGGATCTTTATATAAATAAACGTATCCGAGTTCATTAACTCCGTTAAGTATATTCAAAGTTTTGAACCTTTGTAAATCAATATCTAATGTAACACCATTACTTTCATTTTCAAGATACAAATAATCTACTTGTGACAAATCTTCCTCATCACTATAAACAATAATATACACAAAGTCTGTTAGTTCAGCTTCATCATTATTATTAATTATTGAGATTAAAACTTCATACCCTATTATTTCATATCCGTTTGAATTAATTGAGAAAAGCGGTTCATCGTTGTGATAATCAGGGATAGATGTATAAAAGTAATAATATTTAGGATATTCTGAATCAGTAGCGGTTAATGAATCTCCAAATACATCTTTTAAGTATTCCGAAAGCATCATATCTCTTGAAAACGTATACGCTAGCAAGAAAAACCCTACCATAACTACTGCATACAGGACCCTACCAAACACTCTCATTCGTGAATGCCTAATCCATTTTCTTGAGCGAATCTTTCAGCTTCTTGGAACCACCTTACTAAATAACGGTTGTTAAATACTAAATTAGATTCACCACTGTAATAGTTATATGAATATCCATTAAGTACTAAGTGATAGTTAAGTAAAATCCAGCCAGTTAATATTTCGGTTCTCATAACTTGTCCTTCACTATCTAAAATTTCAATTGTTAAGCCTTCTATTCCTAAATCAACCCATATTAATCCTAAATGTCTACCATAGGTTTCGGTATACCCTAGGTCTGGGTCACTTTGAATATAGATATTTTCAGCGTTATTTAATATTAAAGTTGTATAGGCTTTAGCTTCAGGACCCCAAGGATCTGTAGTTGGATAAGTTTCTGGTGTATCAACACCTAAGAAACGAACGCGTTCAGCGCCCAAAAATCCTGGTGTGAATGCTGCGGTATCTCCATCACTAATGTAAGACAGTATGACTGAATCCATCCCACCTAGTGGATCGTAGAATTCTCTATTTATAAATTCAAAAGTTATCTCAGTTGGTATAACAATTGGATGTGTACCTAAAACTTCTACATAAGTAGAAATAAATCCGTACCATTCATTAAAGATATATTCTCTTGTTCCTTTAACTACATCAATATTACGGATAAAGACTTCATCGTCCATAACAAAATTCTTGTTCCCAAGATTATATATTGTATCAATGTAGGTTCCATTCATGTAACATAATTGAATTGTATCGTTTCCATCAAACACTAAGTCATCAGATATTAAATCTGCGTTAACTAATATATTGGCGTTAGCACTGCTGTTTACAATAACGTATGTTTCTCCAGGTAGAAGATCTAAATCTGGGAAATCGATATGATACGATTCAGTATATGAACCATTTGTAAATATTGCAAGGTAATATTCAGATAAATTTATGGCTAAACTTGTTGGATTAAATATTTCTATAGCTTGATCCGATGTGTCATTTCCACCATCGATATACTTAGAAATAATCAAACTGGTTAGATTATCAGTAAAAGTGTTTTTATAAAGATTAACAGTGATTGTTCCTTCTTCATAATAATCTCCTGCAATTAATCCTTCGTATCCCTCAAAAGTATCTTCTGGATAATTATCGTTAACAATATACTCAAAAGTATGAATAATGTTATCAGTATTTAAGATTGATGTGATTTCTTCTTTTGTTAATCCTGATAAATCAGGCAATTGTGTTGAATTAAATCCAAGATAAATAATTACTGTGTATCTACTTGATACTAAATCTCCAGCTTCAAAATTATCTCCATAACTAACAAATGTTTGGTCTGGGACTGTGTTATCTGTAATAATCTCAATCACGAAAGCAATGCCTCGCCCTAATAAAGCAGAAATAATTTCAGCTTGATTTTTACCCGTTAAATCAGGCAAAATTAATTTTGGAGTTGCGATTACAACAATTATTTGATGATCACCATCGATAATAGAACCAATTTGATCTTCACCACCATAATGAATGAATGAATTTTCTGTAATATCTAGATTTGTTTCATACTCAAGGATATAATTTAATCCCAAGCCATCAAACAAAGATTCAATTTCAGTTTTTGTATTTCCTAATAAATCAGGTAATTCGTAAGTAAAGATTGTTGTTTCTGTAATTTCTTGTGTAGTTGTTTGTGTAATTTCTTGTGTAGTTGTTTCTGTAATTTCTTGTGTAGTTGCTTGTGTAGTTGCTTCTGTAATTTCTTGTGTAGTTGATTCCGTAATTTCTTGTGTGATTGATTCCGTAATTTCTTGTGTAATTGATTCTAAGGTCGTTTGTTCTGTTGTTTGTGCTGTTGTTTCCTCACCACAAGCTATAAGAAATAATAAACTAAACACACTAATTGAAAATAATAAAACTTTTTTAAACATAAAATAATTCCTTTCTCATGAAAATGCCAAATCCTTTTGTAACTAAACCACAAAAGCGCAATTTTTACGCAATATTTTGTTGTTTTTTGTGAAAAAAAAAGGAAACCTTATTTGGTCAGCCTTATATTTTTTTACATAAATAATAAAATGCTTGTGCTAGAAGCAGAGAATGTTCCCAATATACCATCCAAAATATCTGTCTGAGTATAAAGTACGTACAGTATACCACCAATAATTGCAAGCACTAAAAACAATTTTATAAATTTTTTAATAAACACTATTATACCAACTAGCGTGAAAATACTAACAACTAATAAAGCGACTGCTTGCAGCCAAACTGGTAATCCAGTTAATAAATCGATCACTTGTGTTATATAAGGCTCAACAAAATCTGAGATAGTATCTGTTATTGCACCGGTTCTTGTTAAGAAATTAAATAGCATAATAATCCTCCTTGAAAATTTTTGTCACCTATTATTATATCATAATAATAAGGCATATGAGTTATTTTTCTAAATTATTTTTTCAATTTTCAAACTAAAATTACATTTTTTTTCTGTTTTCAATAGCTTTTGATAAAGTCAGTTCATCTGCATACTCTAAATTTAACCCAACAGGTACTCCATAACCAATCCTAGTAACAAGAACATCAATCTCTTTAAGAACTCTGCTTATGTATAAAGCTGTTGTTTCTCCCTCTTGGGTTGATGATGTGGCAATAATAATTTCTTTGACGCTGTTATTTGCTATTCTAGGCCATAGTGTTGATAGGTTAATATCATCAGGGCCATATCCATCCATCGGCGATATCACACCATTTAATACATGATAATAACCTTTAAATTCACCAGATTTTTCAATTGTGAAAACATCCTTGGGTGACTCAACTATCATTAATATAGCTTTATCCCTGTTTTCATTTTCACATATTTGGCAAATTTCCTTATCTGTTAGATGTCCACAAACTGGACAATGGTGAATTAATTTTTTAATATTTATTACTGCATTACCAAAATTATCCGTATCGTCTACGGATAAATTGTTTATAGTATATAGAGCATACCTTTCAGCTGTTTTTCTTCCGATACCTGGATATTTCATAAATTCAGTTATCAAATCTTCTAACGCTTTTGGTAATACCATTAAAACATCCCCGGAACATTCATTCCTTGCGTAATTGATCCTAGGGTTTCTTGAAGTTCTTTATCTACTTTATTAAATGCATCGTTCATTGCAGCTACAATTAGGTCTTGTAACATTTCAATATCAGTCATATCTAGTTCAGTTTGTTTAATTTCGACAGACTCAACCTTTTTTGTACCTTTGACAGATACTTTGACTACTGATCCACCAGCTTGGCCATAAAATGTAGATGCGTTAATTTCTGCTTGTACTTTCTTTATGTCTTCTTGCATTTTTTTAATTTTTTTAATCATTTGCGGATTAATCATTATTTTTCCCCCTAATTTTTAACCTTCACAATGTCACCGAATAGATCAATAGCATCAGTAACTATTTTTGATTTAATATCAGTTTCTTCTGATTCATCTTTTTTAGAAACATTTTTTAAAGTATCACATTTGATTTTTGATAGTTTAATTAATCTTTTTCCTTGTTTCCACAGAGTTGTGAATTCCTCAACGATTTGTTTAAACACATCATCAGGCAAAGCTATGTAATCTATGTCTCTTTTGTAATTATTCTTTAGTATATCCAAAGCGATTTTTTTATTGCTTGGAGTCATTAATTTATTGCAGATTGAGGCGCTTGGGAAAGTTAATATTATTTTTGAAACTGAGCTAGCAACTATTTTTCCGGTTTCCAATATTTGAGCTATGTATTTTTCTTCATCGTTATTAGCTTGTCTTCGTAATCTGTCCCAAGAATTAATGAGAGTATTTTTGTCATCTCTATTTCCATTGTTCAAAACATTTTCTACAAATTCTATTGAATATGTATTGTCTAAATCATCGCAGAGTTTCTCTTCTATAACTTTGATTTCATTTGGAATTTCAACAAAAGGAAGTTCAGCTACAACTTCTTCTTCAACCTCTATGTTTTCAAGAAGATCTTTTTCATCTTCCAAAGCCGGTTTTTGATTTTCTTCAACAACTGGTTTTGGTTCTTCTTCAACAACTGGTTTTGGTTCTTCCTTAATTATTTCTTTTATTATTTCTTTTGATTCTAGTTCTCTTATAGCGTTGACTTCATCTTTTATTTTTTCTACTTCTAATAATCTACTTTCTAAGTCATCGATGATCGAGATAATTCTAGCTTCTCCACCTACCTCGTTATCGGTTATTTTAATAAAAGCTAATTCTAAATAAATCTTAGGATTGTTGCTCCATTTTATATCATTGTATACCTTATTTAAAATATCTAATATGAAAAATGTTCTTTTGTTCCCAATCATTTTTGATAGTTGAATAAACTTCTCGTTTTGATATAAAAGATTGTTTTCATCTAATTTTCTTAGATTCTTCATCATAAGTATATCTCTATAGAATTCTATAAGGTTTAAAGCTATCTTTCTAACTTCTTTTCCTTCGGTTATTAAGCTATTCAATATTTCAATAGCTTTAGTGGAATCCCCCTCTATTAAGGCTTTTGCCAACTCTACTCTCATAACTAAAGATACAGCACCAGATATTTGATTTACATCATCAGCTGTTATATGTTCTGGGCTGTAGGCATTCACTTGATCCAACATGCTAATGGCATCTCTAAGACCACCTTCAGCGTGAATTGCTATTTGGCTAACCGCTTCACTATCAATGATGATTTTTTCTTTTTCTATTATTTCATTAAGCTTCCCAATTATGTCTTTTGTTGTAATGGCTTTAAAGTCGAATCTTTGACATCTAGAATGGATAGTTAATGGTATCTTTTGAGGTTCAGTAGTACATAGAATAAAAATAACATGTGCTGGTGGTTCCTCTAGAGTTTTTAGCAATGCATTAAAAGCTCCAGTACTTAGCATATGCACTTCATCAATTATATATACTTTATACTTAACATACCCTGGTAAGTATTTTACCTTATCTCTAATTTCTCTTATTTCATCAACGCCGTTATTGCTAGCAGCATCTATTTCTATTACATCAGTAATTACACCACTTTGGATTCCCTTACAGTTTTCACATTCATTACAAGGATTTTCTGTAGGTGCGTGAACGCAGTTTACTGCCTTTGCAAATATTTTTGCTATAGAAGTTTTACCGGTTCCTCTAGGTCCACTGAATAAATATGCATGAGCTACTTTATCGTTAGCTAATGCATTCTTTAATGTTGTTGTAATATGAACTTGTCCAGCTACTTCGTTAAAGTCGATTGGTCTATATATTCTATATAATGCTTTGTAGCTCATTTAGAGACCTCCTTCTATACGTTCTTTGATTATAGTTTCATCTGGGTTAATAAATATTTCACCCTTATAACAATCAATTAAAACATAATCATTTGTTTTTACATGGTCACTTAGGTTTTCACTAACAACGCCAGGTATTTTAATTGTTCTAGCTATGATACCTGAGTGTTGATGATAATATCCTTTATCTGCAATAAATCCCTTTATGTTTGAATTATCAATTGAATATATAATAGATGGTTTCAAATCTTCTAGAATTAAAATTGTTGGTTCTTGATATTCCTTTAGATTTTGTTTTGTTATACAATTCAACACTGAATTAACTCTATCTGTTGCGTCAATAATATCTACTATTCTTCCCAACATATATTCATTATCAATCTTGTTAAATTCGTCAAGCATTTCTTTTATTGCTTTAGCATAAGCCATACTAGCAGTATGGTTAGATTTTATCAATTCTTTTGTTCTATTTATCACAATTGGATCATTAACAATATACTTATGAGTTTCAAATATTTCCGAAATTCTATCGGTATAATTCTTCTTTGTATTCGTTATTTCTTCATCAAGTTTTTTAGTTGCTATTTCAATTGATTGTTCAAATATATCCAACTGATTTGTATCATTTGGTTTGGTTTGAAATTCGTCATATTTGGATTGGATAAATTCAACTTTTCCATATGCAATTCCCTCACTAATAACTTGACCCAAAAATCTCATTTATATATAATCTCCTATGTTAATATTATACCTTATTTCTAATTATTTTTCTAATTAGTTTCAGGTATTTTTTTGTTTTCTTTTAAATAATCAGTAACATATTTCATCGCTTTTTTTTCAACTGAATCCTTACGGTATTTTTTTTCTAGTTTTTCAATGTTGTATATTTCATCTTCTCCGTTTTCGTAAATACGATATGCCTTTTTTAAATCTTCTTGAAACTTAGTATTATTTTGTAATTTTCTGTACTCTTCCACTAAGAACTCTTTTCCATCTCTCATTTCTTTACTGATGTCTTCTAAGAATTTCGCTTCATAATTTACTTTGTGTTTCTTCTTTGAAAACTTATCAATTAAAGCGTCACTCCCCCAGTAAAAAATTGTAAATATAAATGGCATGAACCACAGTGTGTATACATCACTTACAGCAGCATCATTCGCAAATATCATATACAAAGAATATCCAGCTACTATTACAACTGAAAATAAAAAGATATAAAGATAAAATTTTAATGGTTTTTTTTGTCTTCTCATAATTATCACCTAAAAACATTATACAATATTTTAGCCATAATATGTTAAAATATTAGTGGTGATGTAAAAATGTTATTCGATACTATAGTCGCAAAAACGACAGCAAATGGAATTAGTGCAGTTAATATCATTAGGGTTTCTGGCGATGAAACCTTTGCTATTGTAAACAAAGTGTTTAAAGGCGCTAATTTAGAACAATCAGAATCACATACTATTAAATATGGCTATATTCATGATGATGGAAAAATCATTGATGAGGTAATGGTCTTTTTGTTTAGGGCTCCTAGATCATTTACTTCAGAGGATGTAATTGAAATATCTACACATGGTGGAAACTTTATAGCTAATGAAGTTACTAAGTTATTAATTAAGAACGGTGCTAGATTAGCGGAAAACGGAGAGTTCACAAAAAGAGCTTATCTTAACGGCAGATTAGATCTAACCGAAGCTGAAAGTATCATGGATATAGTTAATGCTAAAACACATAGTCAGTTAAGTTTAGCTAACAAACAATTAAGAGGAGACATTCATAAACTGGTAGATGACTTACAAGCTAAAGTAATGGATATTATCGCTAATATTGAAGTGAATATCGATTACCCAGAATATGATGATGTAGTTGAATTAACCAATGATATCATCATGCCAAAAGTTCAAATATTAATTAAAGATATATCACATATATTAAAAGAATCAGCAACGGGTCAAATAATTAGAGATGGAATAAAAACGATAATCATTGGTAAGCCTAACGTTGGTAAATCAAGCCTACTAAATTCTTTGCTAAAAGAAGATAAAGCTATTGTCACAGATATATCAGGAACTACTAGAGACTTAATTGAAGCTGAATTAAATCTTGATGGTATTATACTTAAGTTAATCGATACCGCAGGGATAAGAGAAACTGAAGATGTTGTAGAAAAAATTGGAATTGAAAGAACCATAAAAGCCATTGAAAAATCTAGCTTGGTATTATTAGTTTTAGACCAATCGAATCACTTGACTGATTTAGATGAAACATTATTAAAACTAACCGATAACAAAACTAGAATTTTGATTGGAAATAAAATTGATTTAGGAAATAAAATCGATATTCAAAATGAGAATATAATTAATATTTCAGCAAAAAAAAATCAAGGGCTAGATACCCTTGCTCAGGAAGTAAAAACTTTGTTTATTGACGAAACAATTATTGCCGAAGACTACACTGTATTATCCAACACAAGACACATTGGAAAACTAGAACAAACCAAACAAGCTTTGGAAGATGCAATGGTGGCTTGTCAAAATTTAATGCCAGTAGATTTAGTGGAAATTGATTTAAGAAAAGCTTGGTCTTCATTGGGTGAAATTACTGGACAAAGTACATCCGATGATTTGATAACTACATTATTCACTAAGTTCTGTTTAGGAAAATGATGTTTCATGTGAAACCTTATATATTAAAGGCGCTCGTTTAGAGGCGCCTTTTTTGTTAATATTCATCTAAAAAGCTTGTTTTTTTAGTGCGGTCATAATATCCGAGTACAGAATCTAGGTTAATATTCTGAGCTGATCTAAAAATGTTTATATCAATATTCTCATAAACATTTCTCAAATCATTCACCAACAGTTTCATTTCTTTCCTTTTTGATTCTTCATTTCGGTCTTGAAATTCACAACCCTTTGATACAAAACTAATGTCATGATACTTAACAAATTTTTCAACATCTTGTTCCTTTATTAAATACATAGGTCTAATTAACTCGAGTCCTTCAAAATTTTTTGATCTCGCTTTTGGCAACATCGTTTTGAATGTTCCCGAATAGAACATATTCATTAACGTTGTTTCAATAACATCGTCAAAATGATGTCCTAGAGCTAACTTGTTACAACCAAAATCTTTTGCTTGCTGATAAAGAAATCCCCTTCTCATTCTAGCGCATAAAAAGCAAGGAGATTTAGGGTCCATTTTATTCGCTATTTCATATACTTGTGATTTTATAATTTCTGTATGTATTCCTATTTTTTCACAATTTTTTATATGATTATCTAAGAACTCTTTTGAAAAACCAGAGTTCATCGTAACATATACAACCTCTATGTTATTATTAAAATGTAGTTTATATTCTTCAAAAAGCGCTGCTAATAGTAAAGAATCCTTTCCTCCACTCAACGCAACACAAATTTTATCGCCTTTTTCAATTAATTTATACTCATCTATACCCCTTAACAACTTAGCTAATAGAGTTCCTTTAAATCTTTTACTTAAAGATTTAGAGACATTTGCAGAGTACCTTTTGTCTTTCATATTATCACCCTATTTCTATTATACACTAAGTTGATTAAAACAGAAATAATTTAAAATAATATAAAATAATTACTGGTATCTATTGATAATTGACAAATTATATGTTATAATGCGTAATATCTTAAAACTGTATTATAATGGAGGTTGACGTATGAGTAATTTTGTTTGGGCATCCAAAAAACCGTTAGATGAATTGGCTACTTTGTATGAAGCAAATATTACATTGAACAAATCAGCTACAGCTTATTTTGAGAATGCCTATATTGTTTTACTAGGATTAGATAGAGATAAAAAGATGATCGCTATCAAGCCTATATCAAAAGAGGAAATAACATTGGGTTATATTCCCCAAGAACAACAACACAATATTACAGTAAAATCTAGTTATTCTAGAATCTGTAATAAACTATTCCTTAAAGAAGTATCAAAATTAATTGGTTTGGAATTTCAAGATCATCATCAAGCCTATAAATTTAAAGCTAGTTGGAATAAACAAGAAAATGCATTAATTATTGATTTAAACAGGAAAGAGGTGTAATGTTATGTTTCTAGCTATGGAATTTGGAACAATAATGATACTAGTGTGGTTTGGGATAATCCTCTTAGCCGCAGTCATTGAAGCCGGAACTATGGATTTATCCAGCATTTGGTTCTCTGCCGGAGCATTATTTGCTTTGCTGGTAGCTGTTTTTACAGATAATGTAGTAGCACAAGTAATCGTATTTATTGTTGTGTCTGTACTATTATTACTTATATTACGTCCCGTGTTTATAGAACATATGCGTAAAAATAAGATTAAAACAAATGCCGATGCTCTAATAGGAAAAATCGCTGTTTGCTCAAAAGCAATTGTTAATGGAGCTCGCGGTGAAGTAAAAATTGAAGGTAAAATTTGGACAGCTATATCTAATGAAGATGTAGAAGCAGAGGCAAAAGTAACTGTTCTTGCTATTAAAGGTGTCAAATTAGTCGTTAGGAAAAACTAATGTCGGCTAGTTTCTTTAAAAGACTTGGTTCTTCAATCATTGATTTTATTATTGTAATTATGGTAGTTTATTTTGCATTTGTTGTTGGCGGAAAATCTTTACTACAAAATAGAGTTGATAATTTTGATGAAATTTATGGTGCTTACAATCAAATTTTAACAGCGTATAATAATGATTTACAAAATCTACAAACTGAATATGATGCAAATATGGAATTAGCTAATGGCGACGGAGCTTTAGAAACTATCGCTCAAGAAGATTACACTGCTAAATCTAATATTTTGAAGCAACAAAACACAATTGACATTGAACCATTCAACGAACCGCTAACTCAGTATTATTTAGAAATTATATATTTCTTTGCATTTGGGTTTATCGCCCTACTAACATTACTAGTTATGTTTACTACAGGAAAAACTCCAGGAAGACGAATACTGAAAATTAATCTTATGGCGGAAACTAATGGAGAATTTACTAATCCAAATATTATTCAAGTATTTTTCCATGATGTCGTCTTAAAATATTTCTTTATCATCGTAGTATTTGCTATGAGCATGTATTATGGATTTATATTTATACTTATTGCATTCATAGTTGATATGGTATTGATCTCATTTACAAGAAAGAAATTTACAATACGTGATTTTTCCCTAAGATTAAGAGTTGTTAACGCTGGTCGTTAATATTTAAAAAATATATAAAAATATAAAAGGAGGATTTATTATGTTTACACCGCTATTCTTAGCTACTAATAATGTAGCGCTAATAGTTATTATCGCTTTAATAGTTATTATACTTATTTATTTAGGTACAAGAATTAAAATTGTCCCACAAGCAACTGAATATATAATTGAAAAATTGGGGCAATATTATGTAACATGGTCAGCTGGCTTACATTTCTTATGGCCATTTTTCGACAGAATCAAAAAAACTTACAATGCTAGAGGTAGAGTAACAGATGTTATTACACTTAAAGAGCAAGTGTTAGATTTCCCTCCTCAAGCAGTTATTACAAAAGATAACGTTACAATGCAAATTGACACAGTACTTTTCTTACAAATTACTGATGCAAAACAATATGTATATGGAGCTGAAAATCCAGGATTCTTAATCGAACAATTAACAGCTACTACACTTCGTAATATTATCGGGGAATTAGAATTAGACCAAACATTGACTTCAAGAGACTTGATTAACGAGAGAATGAGAATTATCTTAGATGAAGCAACTGACCCATGGGGTATTAAAATCAACCGTGTTGAACTTAAAAATATTATCCCACCTAAGGAAATTCGTGAAGCAATGGAAAAACAAATGCGTGCAGAACGTGGACGTAGAGAAGCAATTCTTATCGCTGAAGGTACAAAAGCTGCTGCTATCCTAACTGCTGAAGGTAGTAAAGAAGCTGCTATTAGAGAAGCTGAAGGTAAAAAACAAGCTGCTATTAGAGAAGCTGAAGGTCGCTCACAAGCAATCTTACTTGTACAAACTGCAACTGCAAAAGGTATTGAATTGATTAAAGGTGCTAAAGCAGATCAAGCTGTATTACAACTTGAAGCTTACAAAGCAATGATTAAAGTTGCTGATGGTCAATCTACTAAAATCATCATTCCTAGTGATTTACAAGGTCTTGTTGGTATAGCTACAGGAGTAGTAGAATCATTAAAATCACCTAAAAAATAAAGAATAGAAACAAACAAAAAAGCTGAGGATTCTCAGCTTTTTTTTATTTTATAATTTGAAACTCTTCTAATATAAACACGCCAGTTGGAACGATGCTTAGATAAGTTTCCTTCTCAACCGCATATGATACAACCTTGATAGAATGTTCGGAAATTGTAATCATTGGTATTACTGGATATTCACCAGCGAACGCATAATTAACTTTGATTCCAGATTCCATATCACCGCCGTAAAATTTAGTAGACACTGTATTAGATGTTAGGTAAGTAACTCCTAATGAACTTGAATAATTGTTAAAATGCAAGTCAACTTCTGAATCTTCAATCAAGCTAATAGTTCCTATTGTATAATTATTTGAACGAGAAAAGCCGACTAATAATCCGTTTTCATATACCGCCCTTGAATATTGGTGGTCATGACCGGAAAGTACCAAGTCTACGCCACATTCCTCTAATATATGTGGTAAATTTACTCTAACAGTAACTGTATCATAAGATAAGCTATAAGGACCTCGATGAAGCAAAACAATTTTCCATTTTGCATCTGAATTATTTAAGTCATTCTCGACCCAATCATTTAAGATTTGAACGTTGTCCTCGTCGAATCCTAGACATGATGTTGTGCCATCACAATACACCTCTGTATTTATTACGGTTATATGTGCTTCACCATAGTCAAAACTATAGGTTTTTCCGTTATCGAAATTTGTATCTCTGATATCACCAACTAATCCATCAAACTCACTGTAAGTTGGCCCGTTGTTTGGTAGATTCATATATCCATCAAATTCCATCGAGTTAACACAACTACTACTTACTAGAGGCATCTCTTGATCACCAATCGTCGCCGCCATTGGCACACTATAAGAGAATATTGACGAATATTTAAAGAACATATTCCATTGGGATTTAATATCATGATCGTTAATTACATCTCCTGGTAACATTACCAAATCAAATTCTGCTTCAGAATACTCCATAACAGATAGCATTGCGTGAGCGTAGGCCATATAACCTGTTTCTGCATTTTCTTGCGGATCAGCAAGATACATAATTGTATGTGAATCAGCTTCATCATTATAGGTTGTGAAGGTGTGATATTCGCTAGTTTCAGTGTTATCTTCATTAGCTACACGATATTCATAGGTAGTATTAGGAGACAATTCTTCTAAAACAACTTCAAATAAGTATGCTGAGACACTTCCAAATTCACGAATTTTTTTACCAGCTTTAGCTCTGATATATTGATTATCACCTAATAATGTATATTCAACATATCCATTTGTATCATCTGGCATTTCAAAATTAACACCAATTGATGTTGATAAATCTTCCGTGACAAATAAGCCGATACTATATGGGTTGGTTAAACTTCCCACATAATCGCTCATTGTTTGTGAAATTAATTCTCCTGTTTCTGTATTTGAAGCTTCTGCGGTACCACCTGAGCAAGCAGCCAAGGTCATCACTAGCAACAAACTAAATACAGCAATTAGTTTTTTCATATATATCTTCCTTTTTTTAAAATTCGCAATTTCTAGGGGTTCTTGGAAATGGTAATACATCTCTAATATTATCAATACCCGTTACATACATAACCATTCTTTCTAATCCCATTCCAAATCCGGCATGTTTACATCCACCGTATTTTCTTAGGTCTTTGTACCACCATAAATCTTCATCGTTTATACCGAATTCTTTGATTCTTTTTTCAAGGAAATCTAATCTTTCTTCTCTTTGAGATCCTCCAAGTAATTCACCAGCTCTTGGAACTAGAAGATCCATTGCAGCTACTGTTTCTTTATCGTCATTTAATCTCATATAAAATGCTTTAATGTCTTTTGGCCAATCAATTATAAATACTGGACCATTAAAATACTTGGTTAGATATTTTTCGTGTTCAGTAGCTAAATCTTTTCCCTGTTCAGGTTTATTTTCGAATTGATCTGCAACTTTTATAAGTATTTCTATCGCTTCCTTATGGGTAGCGATTTTAAATTTGCTTTTTTGTACTTTTTTAAGTTTTTCAATAAGTCCTTTTTCTACAAACTTGTTGAAAAATTGAATTTCAGAAGGACATCTGTCAAAAACATCTTGGATAATATATTTTATCATATTTTCAGCTAATTTCATATCATCACTCAAATCAGCAAAAGCAATTTCTGGTTCGATCATCCAAAATTCAGAAGCGTGTATCTTAGTATTTGAGTTTTCAGCTCTGAAAGTTGGTCCAAATGTATAAACATCTTTGAAAGCAAGAGCATATGCTTCAGCTTGTAGTTGTCCACTTACACTTAGATTAGCTTTTTTTGTAAAAAAGTCCTTTGTATAGTCTATTTTTTCTTGCTTTTCAATATCTAAAGTTGTAACTTGGAACATTTCTCCGGCACCTTCAGCATCAGAAGTTGTGATTAACGGTGTATGCACATAAATAAAATTTTCATCTTGGAAAAATTTATGAATTGCATGAGATACAACAGACCTTACTCTAAATACTGCATTAAATAGGTTAGTACGGACTCTTAGATGTGCGTTTTCTCTTAGAAATTCTCTAGAATGTCTTTTAGGTTGAATTGGATAGTCTTCTTGACTATCCCCAATCAAATTAATGCTTGTTGCTTTAATTTCAAATGGTTGCTTTGAATTTGGTGTTAAAACTACCTTACCTTGAATTTCTATTGATGAGCCTACACGATACTTTGATACATCTTTATAGTTATCAATTAATTCGTTTTCATATACTATCTGTAAAGTTTCAAAACATGTACCATCATTTAGGTCGATAAACCCAAATGCTTTTTGATCTCGGTTATTTCTAACCCAGCCTTTGATTTTTACTAACTTGTCTTCAAAGTCTTTAGCTACTTTGAACAGTTTTTTAATTGTTATTTCCACGTGAAATCCCCCCTTAATATTGCTTTTCGTTTATCTTCTTGGTAATGCTCAATAGCATACCTTAATGTTGTTCTTGGCATATCGTTATAATTTGTATAAATATACTCAGTTAATGTATCCTGATCTTTGTCACCTAAATTTCTTAACATCCATCCATTTGCTTTGTGAATTAAATCATGAGTATCTTTTAAAAGAATATCAACTATATCCAAAGTTACACTCAATTCATTATTTCTAATCAAATAGTTTGTTGCGACAATACCTATTCTTTTAATCCATAAATTATCAGATTCAGCGAATTCATAAAGTAATGAATAATCACTAATATTGTATAAATACCTTCCTAAAACTAAATAAGCTGATACATCTACTAAATCCCAATTATTTATATATTTTATATTTTCGAGATAGTACTCAACTATTACTTTTTGGTCTTCTAAATTTGCTTTTTTGATTTGATCAGTCAAGATTATCAATGCTAACAGTCTATATTCGTGTATTTCAGAAGATATCAATTGGTTAAGTTCTTTAGTATTAATGGTTTTATAATATTTTTTTGATATTTTTCTTAATGTCGGAGCAGAGATACCTATATAGTAATCTACAACCCCTTCTTCGTATTGTTTATGATATCTTGATGATTCTATTGGTTTTTTATATTTATGAAGTTGTTTTAATTCTTCAAACAATTTAATCCCCTCCAATGTATTAAAAAACGCCCTTAAATAAAGGACGAATATTTCCGTGGTACCACCTTAGTTCCGCATAACGGCTCTTGAAATCTTTAACGCAGATTTTACGTACAGGTCTACTTAATTTCTTCTGTCTCTCACGGTGTTATTCGGATATTTTTTGTATAAGGCTTCCACCAACCCTTAATCGCTTTAACAAAAGTTGTATCCTACTTCTCCGCTCTTTGATTTATCTTATTATAACATAATAAGCATTTTTGTAAACAAGGCAAAAAAAAATCCCTGGTTTTCCAGGGAATTTTTTATTTAAATAATGTTGAAACCCCTTGGTCATCAATAATATTTATTATCCCTTGCCCTAATAGGTTAGCGATAGACAATTGTGTAATTTTAGGAGTTTTCTTTTCTTCTGGTAATTCTATTGTGTTTGTACAAATTAATTCTTCTATTGGAGATTCTTCTATTCTCTTGTTAGCATCTCCAGATAGTAGAGGATGTGTGCAACATACGAATATTTTTTTAGCTCCAGCTTCTTTTAAAGCTATAGAAGCAGCTGAAATAGACCCTGCAGTATCCACCATATCATCTACGATAATGCAGTTTTTATTTTTAACTCTCCCGATGATACTCATAACCACCGCCACGTTTGGTTTTGGTCTCATTTTATCAATTATAGCTATATTACATCCTAATACATCTGCCAAATTTCTAGCTCTAGTAGCTCCACCATGGTCTGGTGATACTACACATAGATCTTCTAGTTCTTTCTTTTTTATGTATTTCGCAATCAAGGGTAACGCCACAAAATTGTCAATTGGAATATTAAAAAATCCTTGTATTTGGGCAGCATGTAAATCCATAGATATTACTCTAGCAGCACCTGCTGTTTGTAATAAATCCGCTACTAGTTTAGCAGATATCGGTTGTCTTGCTTTTGCTTTTCTATCTTGTCTTGAATATCCATAGTAAGGCATAACTACGTTAACTTCTCGAGCTGATGCACGTTTTAACGCGTCAATCATTATCAATAATTCCATAATACGTTCATTCACTGGCGAGTGAGTAGATTGTATTACAAAAACTTTGTGTCCTCTTACTGTTTCTGGTATATCAACATTTATTTCTCCGTCAGCAAAATGCTGAACCTCACATTTGCTAACTGGTATCCCGATATAATCCGCTATATCTTGAGTAATTTTAACACTTGAACTTAGAGCGAAAATTTTAACTTTAGAGCCATGGAAAACAGCCATTAAATTACCTTTAATTATAATAAATTTTGTATTTATTATATCCTTTCCGTTTAGTTTTATTTAAGACATACACATTATACAACAAATGAAATAATTTAAAAAGCACTAACTTTTCAGTTAGTGCTTATTCTTCAATTTATTCTTCAACTTTTTCTTCAACTTTTTCTTCAACTTTTTCTTCAAGTTTTACTTCAAGTTTTACTTCTGCTCTTTTTATTATCTCAGGGAGTTGATTATACGTTTCTAAAACAATTTGTTCAATCATAGCTCTTGTTTCACTATTTATAGGATGTGCAACATCTTTATAATCACCATTTGGCATTTTACGACTTGGCATAGCCACAAAAAGCCCATTCTTCCCTTCAATAATCCGCAATTCGTGTACAACGAAGCAATTATCAATAGTAATGGCAGCTATTCCCACTAAACGATTATCTCCGTCAATCCTTTTTGCCCGTACTTCCGTAATTTTCACACTACCACCTCTTTAAGTGATTATATCACGGATAAATTCACCTTTTCAATGGGTTACGCTAAAATTCTATAAAAAACTGTACATATTAGTGAAATATTTACCTTTATTTGCCTCTATAAAGGCTAAGGCTTTGGAATCATCACCATTTATTAGCTTTATAAACGTTGACCCTGATCCAGTCATTGTTAAACCTTCTTCACCTAATTCGGCTTTAATATGTTCATATGTTTGTTTAACTTTTTGATTATTGTTTATGGCTATTTCTTGTAGAGAGTTATGGATATTTTGAATAAATCCATCAAGATTGTTCTTTTGAATTGCCTTTTTTATTTTCTTCATGTCTACGTTTTTAAATCCAAATCTATCTCCTAGTGTAAATATATCTTTGGTAGATATATATTCGCGAGGATTTACTAGTAAAACTTTACATTCTGAGAAATCAAAATCGAATTTAGTTATTTTTTTTCCAATTCCTTCTACAAATGCAGGATAATCGACTAGACAATATGGAATATCAGCGCCAAATTTAATACCGATATTTTGCATTTCTTCTAAGGGTAGATTTAGTTTAAACATTTTATTGATGCCTCTTATAATCGCAGCGGCATCTACAGAGTTTCCAGCTAACCCCGCCCCAAATGGAATTACTTTTTCTATTGTTACAGTAATACCTTTGTCCGGAATGTATTCTTTTATCATATATCTAGCAGATTCTATAACTAAATTGTTTTGATTAGATAGAAACAAATCGTTCGATTTGATGATTACTAGTCCTGGAGAATCTAATTCTTCAATTTTGACAGTATCATACAAATCTACTTTAGTGTTTATCATTTCTAAATCGTGATATCCATCTTGCCTGGCTCCTATCACGTTTATAAATAGATTTACTTTAGCATATGCTTTTTCTATTAACATCAAATCACTTCCTTTAATAATAATATTTTAGCATATTTTACACTCCTATAACAAATCTATCATTAAAATGTCATATGCAGATATTTTTTCCAAAGTTGTTAGTATAATCTTTTTACTATTATAATCTAGTTTTTTTATTTTACCAAAACTAGTCTTAGAGTATCCATTTTCATAGTATGTAATTTCTATTTCTAAATTTTCTAGTAAAGCATCTTGCAATTGTCTATTTAAAGTTTCAAAGTCGTCAACACTTAGAATTGGCTTATCTATTTTTCCTAAACGACGCCTCATTTCTTTTAACATTGAGTTGAATCCATTTAAAGCATCAAAGGCTGCCCACTTAATAATTCCTCGATCCTGGTAAACGTTAAGCATGATGTCCACCTATCATATCGTTCCTTGCTTTTAGTGTCGAAGATTTTAATTCAGAAGACGCTCTATTTACACTATTTTTGCCATATTTTTCTTTAATTTCATCCATGGCGGTAAATACAGCTTGTTCTTTTAGAACTTCATTAATATCTTCAAACAGATTAATTTGATATCCTTTTTTATCAACAAAATTAGTTACGGAAATTCTGACAACTCTTATTGGGGAATTGTCATAGAATTTATCCATAAGCATTAGGCAAGCACGAAAAACTTGAGATTCATTTTGAGATGGTTGGGGTAATTTCATCTGCCTTGCGAATCCTCCGCCTATTTCTTTACTGTAAGCTAGGCCAAAATGGACTGTTTTAGCCATTCTTTTTCCTAGCCTTAATCTTCGGCAAACATCATCCACCATTTCTCTAATTATTTGATATATTTCTGGCTTGTAATAATCTTGAAACAGGGTTTGACCGATTCCATAGCTCTTACTCGTAGGTTTGGTATGCATTTTTTCTTGTATTTGGCTCATATCTATTCCATGAGTATGATAATATAATTCTTCGCCAATTATTCCGAATTTCTTTTTAAGTTTTTTTAAATCGTATTTAGCTAAATCTCCTATTTTATAGATTCCTAGACTATTAAGGTTTTTTTCCATATTTCTTCCGATACCCCACATTTTAGATAATGGGGTAACTGTCCATAATTTTGTAGGTATATCTTCATATTCCCATTTAGCTATAAAATCAGGAGAGTGTTTTGACTCAATATCTAACGCTAGTTTAGCCATCAACATATTTGGTCCGATACCACAAGTTGCGTAGAGTTTAGTTTCTGTGTAGATTGTATCTAATACCATTTTTGCGAATTCTAAATCAGTCATTTTATAGTAATCCATATACTCGGTTAGATCGATAAAAACCTCATCTACTGAATATACATAAATATCATCTTCAGAAATAAATCTTAAATATATTTCTACTATCTTAGTTGAATATTCTAAATATCGCTCCATTCTTGGTTTTCTATAAATAATATCAATTGTTTTAGGTAGTTCGTATACTCGACATCTATTTGGAACACCAAACTGTTTCAGGTAAGGCGTAACCGCTAAAACAATAGATCCGCCGCCTCTTTCCTTGTCAGCTACCACCAAAGGAGTTTTGAATGGATCTAGCCCAGATAAGGCGCATTCTACTGATGCGTAGAAGCTTTTTAGATCAATGCATACGATATTTTTATGTAATCTATATTCTTCCATGTCAATTTCTCCTTTAGAAATATTATACTCTTGTTTTTTAGAAAAAACTATAATCTTCGAAGAATTCCTACTATAAAAAAATATCAAATATTTTGTTTAGAAAATAACCAAAAAATATGAATTTTTATGTTTAATATTTTACTATATTCCATAATTATACTAATTAAAAAAGCCACCTTTTAATGGCGACTTAGTTTTTTAGTCTAGTTGTTATTTATCATATTTTGCGAAAGGGTCGTCTTTATCTTCTTCAACAACTTTTTCTTTTTCTTTTTTCAGCACCACTTTTTTTGGTTCTACAACTAATGCCATTATGATATATGCTAATAATCCCGTTCCGGCACATAACACTAAAACTAACCATAAAACTCTAATTAGAGTAACATCAATATCTAAATAATCAGATAACCCCGAACATACTCCTGATATTTTTGCATTTTCAGTATCTCTATATAATTTCCTTTGTGTAGCCATAATATTCCCCCTTATTTAATTCAATTTATATTATAACATTATATTATTAACAGTTTCTAACTTTTTTTCTTAAATATATTTTTTATAACTCTTAGAAGATTAATCCAAGTTTCTTTTCTAACATATACAACTCCAGCTGCTAATCCAATTCCAGCAACTGGTATAGCAAAGGTTAGAACATAAACTGTTGTGTTTAGTTTAGCTTTAACATAAATATTAATTTCTTCAGTGGCTCCATTACTTAATACTACAAAAACCTTGGACTCACCATAGTTTAATCCTTCAACCATTCCTAGACCGTCAACGCTCAAAACTTTACTAACTTCTACAGAATAACCTGTTATGGTTGATTCTCCTAAAGTGATGTATTGATTAATATCTAGCGTTTCGCCTTGAACCATGTATATAGTTTCAAGTTTTTGATTTAATCCCTCAACAGCTGATATTAACGCTTGTTTAGCACTATTTACCTCTTGTTGAGTTGCATCAGGGTTTGATAACATATATAAAGCTTGGAGTCTTGATTGTACTAATGCACTATAAGAACTTACTGAATAATCTTCTTCTCTGTATATTGTGGTAGAATCATAGGTTGCTTGTAAATCTGTATAATCCGGCAGATCCACTAAACCGTCTTTAATTTCTGATAAGTCGAGTAAAATTTGTGAAGCTACTGTTTCATCTAAATCTGAACTTATAATTAAGCCATAAATTCGATTCAGTTCTAAGTTGTATTCTATTTGAGAACTCATGGTATAATCTGAAATATCATCAGTTTTTAGATTATAGTATATTGTTAATAATCCATCATTATCAGCTAACAATACTAGTAAATCAAGAGCTGACTGAACCGTTATTTCCAAAGTGTCAACTAAATCTTGAGTAACATTATCGTTTGCGATTACATTGTTAACATATAAATATGATCCATATACATCTACAGCTGTTAAAAATGCATTATGAGATGATGATGTGTATAAAATTATATCTTCATAATATGCTGATATAACTAAATCATTTAAAATTGTTAATTGATCTCTATTGGCTTGTAAAACCAAGACAGAACCAACAGCCTGAATGTCTGTTAAAGCTTCATCGGCTTTAGGTTGATCTGTATCATCTGAAATCAAAATGGAATTAATTCTATTTAATTCAGTTTGATATAACGTTATTGAGTTTGGTGTATAATTAGTTAAATCTAGAACTATTGCGGCATCGTAGGCAATTTGTAAATTTGTAACATCACCTCTCAAAACTAGAAAATCATAGAAATCTTCTAAATATGCACTAGCAAGAGTTACGTCTGAGGCTGTAGCTTCTATGTTTTCAATCACGATATCAATCTCAACTAACCCTAATGTGAATAAACGAAAAGAAGAAGATGTATATAATAGTTCACTTTCAGTTAACGCTTGAGTAAAGGCATCTATTAAAGCTGTTTTATCCGGTCTTAAAACCAAAGTGTTCAAGACTTCATTTAATCTAACTTCAGTTTGATCAACTTCGCTTACCAATGCATCAACATCGTCCAAAACTTCTTGTAAAGTCATTCCAATGATGATGTCAGCTTGTAAAACTGTGTCTAGTTCATCATAGGCTTCTTTAAAATCTGCGAAAGTACTCGGTATATAATCATCGCCAATAGTAGCGTATAGTATTTCAATTTGGTTAATTAAGTTTAAAACTTCAGTTTTGTCTCCTCTTAAAACCAGGAAGTTCGTTGCGTCAACTATTTCTGAGTTAAGTCCATCAATAGTTGCTTCTCCAGCTCTTGGGTCATCTAAGATAGCTTTTATTCTATCTAATTCTGCTTGATATAACGTTTGTGAAGCGGTTGTATATAAACTCAAATCTTCAGCTTTAGCTTGAGAATAATTAGCTAAGGCTGAATAATATGTTTCATCTTGTATTAATCCAGCAATCGCGGTGTTTATATTAGCTGTTAGAGCGTCTACATCCACCTGTACAGCTAATGCATCATCAATTACTGCCTGTATACCCACTAATCCACCTAATGCGTCTATATCATCTGTAAACGCTAAATATGATGCGTCTTCGTAATATGGATCTCCTATCGGTGATGTGTCTTGGACATTTTTTATGCTTTGAATGTTGTCGTATGCGCCTGTTAATTCAGTCTTAATTGCATCTGCATTAACTATATAGCAAAAAGCACTACCAATAGTAGTAAAAATTAAAGATATTATTAAAGTAAATTTCTTTAATTTATTCATTTCGTTTCCTTTCTATTTAAATACTTTATTGTATATAACGTCAATATTTCTTTTGTAGAAATTCATATCAAATAAATTTTTTAGTTCATCTTCTTTATAAATAGCCTTCATATTATAGTCATTTAAGATTAATTCAATGAAATCTTTATCCTCATCGTAGGCGTAATTAGCAAAAGGTTGAACTATATCGTAGGCTTCTTCTCTAGATAATCCTTTATCTATTAATGAAGTTAAGATTCTCTGTGAAAATATGATACCTTTTGTTAAATAGATGTTTTTTAACATATTTTCTGGATAGACATTAAGGTTTTTTATGATATTTATATATCTAGTAAACATATAATCAACTAAAATAGTTGCATCTGGCATTATAACTCTTTCTACCGATGAGTGAGAAATATCTCTCTCATGCCATAGAGCTATATTTTCAAATGCAGGCACTAAATATCCACGTAAAATTCTCATAACTCCACAAATATTTTCACTTACAATTGGATTTCTCTTGTGAGGCATAGCAGAAGAACCTTTTTGTTTAGTTGAAAACGGTTCTTTTACTTCGTTTACTTCAGTTCTTTGTAAATGTCTTATTTCTAAAGCTAGTTTTTCTAGAGTTGACCCTAATAATACTAAAGTACTAATATAATTAGCATGTCTATCTCTTTGTAGAGTTTGAGTTGATATATTAACACTGTTCAATCCTAGATTGTAACAAATGTATTCCTCAATATCCGGGCTTATAAAAGCATAATTACCAACTGCACCACTAATCTTACCTACTTCAATTTCAGCTGCGGCTCTTTGGAATCTTTCATAATTTCTTTTTAATTCATCATAATATAAACAGAACTTCAAACCAAACACTGTAATATCAGCGTGTATTCCGTGAGTTCTGCCTATACAGAAAGTATCTTTATACTGATAAGCTTTTTCTTTTAAGACTTCTAAAAACGCTTCAATATCTTTCTTAATTATTTTATTAGCTTTTTTATATAACACTCCGTAGGCAGTGTCAACTACATCAGTTGAAGTTAGTCCATAATGAATAAAGCGTTTTTCTTCTCCTAAAGATAATGAGACAGCTCTTGTGAAAGCTATAACATCATGTTTTAGTTCTTTTTCATATTCAAAAACTTTTTTTAAATCATATTTGGCGTTATTTTGAACGAGCATTAATTCCTTGTTGCTAACAACCCCTATTTTATTTAATGCTTCGACATTTAATATTTCGATTTGAAGATAAGCATCAAATTTAGACTTATCACTCCAAATGTCTTGCATTTGTTTTCGAGAATAGCGGTTTATCATTTTGAATCCCCTTCAATTTTTTTATAACATGTTAAAGTGTTTTCTAATAAACAAGCAATTGTCATAGGTCCTACACCACCTGGAACAGGTGTGATATATCCGGCAGAAGCAGACGCATCTTCAAATAAAACATCTCCAGTTAATACACCATCAACTCTATTAATACCAACATCAATAACAACAGCACCTGGTTTTATATATGAAGCATCTACCATGTTAGCTCTACCGATTGCAACAATCAAAATATCCGCTTGTTTTGTTATTGATTTAATATCTTTAGTTTTAGAATGGCAAGTGGTCACCGTTGAATTTCTCTTTAGCATTAAAGCTGCCATTGGCTTTCCAACTATTTGACTTCGACCAATAATTACACAATGTTTTCCAGTAGGATCTATTTCATATTCTTTTAAAATCTTTGTAATTCCTAAAGGAGTACAAGGTACCAAAGCATTTTGTCCTTTATTCAATTTAGCAATATTTTCATTACAAAATCCATCCACATCTTTTAATGGATTTATTAAATTAATAATTTTATCTTCATTCAAATTTTTTGGAATTGGTAATTGTAAAAGGATTCCATGAACAGTTTCATCTTTATTTAAATCAAGAATAATATCAACTAATTCTTGCTCTGTAATCGTTGATTCTTTTCTAATAATTGATGATTTGAAACCAGCTTTTATGCAAGCTCGCTCTTTGGATCTAACATAGGATTGACTAGCTGGATCTTCACCAATTAATATCACAACTAAATGAGGTTGTTTTTTGAATTTTTCAACCAATAAAATTGTCTCTTCTTTAATTTGATTTCTTAGTTTTAAAGCTAACTTTTTTCCATCTAATATAGTTGTCATAATTTACTCCTTTTCATACAAATATTGATCTAATATTTCACCATAATATACTGTATGATTCGCTGTCATATTATAGTATCTATTTTTTACTATTTGAGGTACAACATTTTGATCTAAAGTTTGTTTGTAAATTACTTTGCATTCATAATGTAATTTTGCTTCTGCAATTATTGGAGTATCAATTTGTCTTCCTTTTATTGGAGTTAAATTGCAGTGCTCAAATTTATTCATTTCTCTTAATGATTTAGTTCCACAGATTATAATTGCATCTTTTAAATTACCATCGAGAGGAATACTCACTGTAAATTCTTCGCTCGATTCTATTAAGTCGTAGGTGGCTCTAGAATCTCTTACTAGGACTACAAAAATTGGTTTGCCCCATATAATATTTATACCACCCCAGCCGATAATCATTGTATTAATTACATCGCCTTTTTTTGTTGTTAAAAAATTGCCTGGACGCATTTTTTCTAAGACCTTGTTGCTGTAATCAAAGACTCCAATTTCCTTATACATAATATCATATCTCCTTCTTGGTAATTATAACATAAATAGTTTAATCAAAAAAGTTAAGTTCAGTAGATATTATATATTATATTATATTTTAGTATAGATTAACAAAAAATTAAATAATGTGATACAATATATTAAACATTTTAGAGGTGAATTATGAATATAGGTATAGTAGGTTTAGGACTAATAGGTGGTACTATTGCTAAATCATTAAACAAACATCATAACATATCAGCATATGATACATCTAGTGAAACAATAGAGTATGCGTTAGCAAATAAAATAATCCATAAAGCTTATGACAACGTAAGTGACTTTTTAGCAGACAACGAGGTTATATATATTTGTTTGTATCCGAAATCTATTATAAATTTCATTTTTAGAAACAAGTCATTTTTCGCTAAAGATAGCGTATTAATAGAAATATCAGGTATAAAAAAACATATGATAGAAGAGATAGAAAAACTAAATTTAGATAACATTGACGTAATCTATACTCACCCCGTTGCAGGTAGTGAAAAGGTAGGTGTCTTCAATGCTAGAGAGACAATTTTCAAAAATGCTAATTATGTTATTACACCAGTCGCTGGCAACAAAGAAAGCAATCTTACGTTAGCTAAAGAGTTAGCATTGGAGATGGGTTTCAAGAACATTTCATCGATTACGCCAGAGGCACATGACGACATAATTGCTTATACTTCCCAACTAACACACATATTGAGTTTATCGCTAGTTAACTCGATTTCCACAGATTTAGATACTAAGAAATTCATAGGAGATTCGTATAGAGAACTTACTAGGATCTCTATAATCAATGAGAAGCTATGGCCGGAATTATTTCTTCATAATAAGGCTTCTTTACTGACTAAAATTGAAGCTTTTGAGGCCGAATTACACAAGTTCAAAGATGCTATAATAATGAACAATAGCAATGTGCTTGAAGACTTAATGGTTAAATCAACCACTATAAGGACAGGCATCGGAAGGGGTGAAAACGATGAAAGTTGAAGTCTACCCTTCAAAGGCCAAAGGTACAATTGCTCCACCTGCATCTAAGTCAATATTGCACAGAACAATAATATCTGCAGTTTTATCAAAAGGTACAAGTTTAATTTCGAATATAATTTACAGTGAAGATGTACTAGCAACCATCAATGCTTTCAAGTCAATGGGAGTAAGTATAGTTGAAGGTCCAGATACACTGCTTATTACCTCTAATGGTATAAGTGACTACAAGGGTGATTTAGTTATCAACTGTAACGAGTCCGGGTCAACAATGCGGTTCCTAATACCTGTTTTGTCTAATAGTAACAACGTCTATTTTCAGGGAAAAGCCGGTTTAATTAATAGGCCTATGGGTATATACGAGACGATATTCAATGATCAAAACCTTGAATACAAAAAGACAACTACATCTATTAAAACTAGGGGTCGACTATCTCCTGGTACATACAAGATCCCAGGTGATGTTAGTTCACAATTTATATCAGGTCTACTGTTCATCTTGCCTACGCTGAAAAGCGATTCAACAATAGAGGTACTAGGAAACTTAGAGTCAGCTGACTATATCGCGATGACAATATCTACACTCGAAAAGTTCGGCGTGGTAATAGCGAAGGAAAAAAACTTCTACAAAATAAAAGGAAACCAAGAGTATATTGCAACAAATGTTGAAGTTGAGACCGACTTCTCACAACTCGCATTCTATGCTGTTTTGGGTATCATAAATAATAATGTACAAATCACCAATATTAATTTCAACTCACTACAACCGGATAAGAGAATTGTCGAAATCATCGAGTCCATGGGTGGAGATATTTACAAAGAACATAACTCTGCTACTTTCAAAAAATCAAAAACCAAAGGTCAGATAATTGATGTTAGTCAGTGTCCAGACATTGCTCCTATATTAGGAATACTTGCTGCTTGCTCAAAAGGCAAAACTAAAATCACCAATGCAAAGAGGTTAGTTTTGAAAGAATCAAATCGTTTACTATCGACTTATAAAATACTGAAAAAATTTGGTGTCAACGTGACTATGGGTGATGACTCACTAGAGATAAATGGAGCTAATGTTTTAAAAGGTAATACATTTGATTCGTTTAACGATCATCGCATTGCAATGTCATTGAGTATAGCTGCTACAATTGCTGATTCAAAAGTCACAATTAATAACGCAGAAGTTGTAAATAAATCATATCCTAATTTCTACAAAGATTTACAATTATTAGGAATTAAGATAAAATACTTGTAGGAGGTATTATGAAATCTATAAATATAAAATCCAAACATAGGAACTATTCTATTATAATTAAAAACAATCTCTTGAATAACTTAGGAGATTATTTGGATTTGAATAGATTTTATATCATTATTACCGATGATTTAATTCCTCAAATTTATATTGAAAAAGTACTAGGTTTTTGTCCACAAAATTTGCTTATAAAATTCCCGTCTGGAGAAAGCTCAAAATCCTTTTTTGAATACGAAAGAATCATTTCAATTTTACAAGAAAATAATGTCGGAAGAGACGCATGTATAATTGCACTTGGTGGAGGAGTTACAGGAGACTTATCCGGCTTCATTGCATCAACATATTTAAGAGGTATAGATTACATTCAAATTCCAACTTCTTTGCTTGCTCAAATTGATTCTTCAGTTGGCGGAAAAGTTGCGATTAATACAAACAAAGTTAAAAATTCTGTAGGAAACTTTTACGCTCCTATAAAAGTCTTAATAGATCCTGAAACCATAAAGACTTTACCACCAAGACATTTCAATAATGGTTTGGGTGAAATGATTAAATATGGAATGATTCACTCTAAAGAATTATTTGAAAAAATATTAAACCAAGATGTCTCTGATCACTTAGAAGCTTTTATTTATGAGTCATTACTAATAAAAAAATATTACGTTGAAAATGATGAATTTGATAATTCAATTAGACAAATTCTTAATTATGGTCATACTTATGGACATGCATATGAAGCATATTATGATTTTAATAAATACTTACATGGAGAAGCAATTTCTTTAGGAATGATTAAAGTATGTAATACAAAAGAAACTAAAAACAAACTTATTGAAGTGCTTAATAAATATAGTTTACCTACTTACGATGAAGTGCAAGAAGAAAGACTAGTTCCATATATTAAAAATGACAAAAAGAATATTAACAATCATCTAAATCTTATTATTGTAGATGAAATAGGAAAAGCATATATTAAAAAGATAAACATTTAAGGGGGGCTCTATGAATACAATAGGCCAAAACATTAAAATAACTTTTTTCGGTGAATCTCACGGAACGCATATCGGTATAGTAATTGATAACTTACCGTCAGGATTAAAAATTGATGAAGACTTAATTAAATTTAACCTTTCAAAAAGAAGACCTGCGGAAAATATAAGTACTACTAGAGTAGAAAAAGATAATTATCAAATTATTTCTGGATTTTATAATGGATTTACAACTGGGGGCGCTTTAACTTTTTTAATTGAAAACAAAAGTACACATAGTGGTGATTATAAAAACCTAAATCAAACCCCTAGGCCATCTCATTCAGATTATCCTGCTTCTATTAAATATAATGGATTTAATGATTTTCGCGGTGGTGGATTTTTTTCAGGCAGATTGACTGCTTTATGGATTATCATCGGTTCTATTTCTGAACAAATCTTAAAAAAGCATAATATTTTAGTTGGTTCACATATTTATAGTTTAAAGAATTTAGAAGATGAACCATTTAACATGAATGAAACAAACCAAAAACAACTTAAACAACTTAATTTAGATAATTTCCCAGTAATTAACTCAGAAACTAAATCTAAAATGTTAGATTTAATTGAAAAAACTAAAACAGATCAAGATTCCATTGGTGGAATAATAGAATCAAAAGTCATAAACTTACCTGTCGGTTTAGGTGAACCTTATTTCCTATCCGTAGAAAGTTATATATCTCAACTATTATTCAGTATCCCAGCTATCAAAGGTGTTGAATTTGGTAAAGGATTTGATATAACTAAAAACAACGCTTCTGAAGTAAATGACGAATATGTAATAAATAACAAAAAAGTATCTACCACTTCAAACAATAATGGAGGCATTTTAGGTGGCTTGACTAATGGTAGACCAATCATAATAAAAACCGCCGTTAAACCCACTCCTTCTATCGCTAAAGCACAAAACACAGTTAACCTTGATACTTTAAAGGAAACAAAACTAAAGATAGTTGGTAGACATGACCCTCAAATCGTCTCAAGAGTTATTCATGTAGTTAATGCAGTGTTATATTTCGCATGTTTAGACTTTTTGTTATTTAATAATAGAAAAGATGTGTTATTTTAATATGTATGGTTTAGTAGGAAAAAAGTTATCTCATAGTTTTTCAAAAGAAATTCATAATATGTTAGGAAACAAAGATTACCAACTTTATGAGACAAACTCAATTGAAGATTTCATAAAAAACAATAAATTTAAAGGAATTAATGTGACAATTCCCTATAAAACTGAAATTATACCTTTTCTTGACGAATTAGATGATATTGCAAAAATAACTAATTCAGTAAATACGATTGTTAACGTCTCAGGTAAGTTAATTGGTTACAATACTGACTATTATGGACTTAAAGAATCATTAAGTTATCATAATGTTGTAATTAAAAATAAAAAAGTGTTAGTTTTGGGAAATGGATCAGTTTCTAAAACTGTAATTAAACTATTAGAAGATTTAAATGCTTCTTCTATAGTGAAATTATGTAGAAATATTAGAAATGAAAACGAATTTTTATTTAAAGATTACTCAAACTACTTAAATTTTGATGTTTTAATCAATACTACCCCTGTAGGAATGTATCCAAACAACAACGATCCTTTGTTATTTGAATTATCTAAGTTTAAAACACTTGAAGTGGTAATTGATTTAGTATATAATCCTTTAAGGACTAATTTAATGCTTGAAGCGAGTAAACTAAACATTAAAAACATCAACGGCCTTTATATGCTTGTAATGCAAGCGAAAAAAGCACATGAACTATTTCTAAATAAAGAGATTACTCTTAATATAACTAATAAAATTTATCGTAAAATTCACAATTACTATCTAAACTTAGTTTTTGTTGGATTACCACTTAGTGGTAAGACAAAATATGCTAAAATTATGGGTGATTTAATCAACAAAAAAGTGAATGATATTGACAAATTAATAGAAGATAAGTACCAATCATCAATACCGGATATTTTTGCTGACAAAGGTGAAAAAACCTTTAGAGATTATGAGTCAAATATAGTATATAACTTATATAAAGAGCATAATTTAGCTATTTCTACAGGCGGTGGTTTAATAGAAAGTTCAGCTAATATGAATTTATTAAAACAAAATGGGATAGTAATATTTTTAAATAAAGACCAAAAATTGATTGCGAAGAAAAAAATCTATGGACGACCATTGTTAAAAAAAGCGAGTAATATTCTAATTATCGCAAAAAAAAGAGTTCCGATGTATTTGGAACACTCTGATATTATTATAGATCTAAATAAAGATACAAACACTCATACTAATGAGATCAAGGAGAAAATCGATGAATATATTAGTCGTTAATGGACCTAATTTAAATTTTTTAGGAAAAAGGGAACCAGAAATTTATGGAAACCAATCATATCATGATTTAGTAAATTTTCTTTTGGCCTATGGAAAACTAAGTAAAACCGAAATTGAAGTATATCAATCTAATTCTGAAGGTGAAATAATTGATATAATCCAAGATAACTACCATCGTTTTGATGCTTTGGTTATTAATCCAGCAGCTTACACACATTATTCCTATGCTATATACGATTGTATTAAGTCTATCTCTATACCAACTGTTGAAGTGCATCTATCTAACATTAAAAAACGCGAACCTTTCCGACTAATATCTGTAATAGAGCCAGCTTGTATAGCTAGTTTTTATGGAAAAGGGTTCAACTCATATATTGAGGCAATAAAATATTTACAAGAAGGAAGTAATAACAATGATAATTAAATTTAAAAACACAGCTACAGAAGAACAAGTATCAAAAATTAAATCAAAATTACTTAATCGTGGTTTCGAATTACATGAAAGTATAGGAGAATCAACTCACATTCTTGGTGTGATTGGTGATACAACTGGTTTTGAAATCAATAGTTTGTATGCATATGAATTTATTGAAACTGTTTTAAGAGTTCAAGAACCATTTAAGAAGGTTAATCGAAAATTTAAACCAGATAATACTATCGTAGATGTGTCCGGAATAAAAATTGGTGGCAAAAACATCATAATTATTGGTGGCCCTTGTGCTGTTGAATCTGCGGAACAAATCGACGAAATTACCCCGATAGTTAAAGAGGCGGGTGCTAAATTATTAAGAGCTGGAGCTTTTAAGCCAAGAACTAGTCCTTATTCTTTCCAAGGAATGGGTTATGAAGGTCTTGTTATCCTTGAAAAGGCACAAAAAAAGTATAATATGCCTGTTGTCAGCGAAATTATGAGTGTTGATGAAGTTCCACATTTTGTTGAAATGGTAGATTTAATTCAAGTTGGTGCTAGAAATATGCAAAACTTTACTCTTCTAAAAGAATTGGGTAAAATAAATAAACCAATTTTATTAAAAAGAGGATTAGCTAACACCATAGAAGAATGGTTAATGTCAGCTGAATATATTATGGCTGGTGGAAATTCAAATGTCATTCTTTGTGAAAGAGGTATTAGAACCTTTGAAACCTCTACAAGAAATACTTTAGACATATCTTCTATACCTGTAATTAAAAAATTAACTCATTTACCTATAATCATCGATCCTAGCCACGCAGCTGGAAGGTGGGAATATGTAGAATCGTTATCAAAAGCAGCTATCGCAGCTGGAGCTGATGGTTTAATTATAGAAGTTCATCAAAATCCTGAAATGGCTCTTAGTGATGGTCAACAATCCCTAAAACCGGCCAGATTTAAAAATTTAGTTAAAAGTTGCAGAAGAATCGCTCAAGCTATTAACCGTACATTAGACTAATACATCCGTGCAAATAACTTATCACTCACCCAATATATTATATTCTTATGATATAATGATTTTAAGAAGGATGGTGATATTATGAAAGAATATGTTAAGTTTATTGATGGTTTACCTAAGATTTTAAAGTTTATTTTAGCACTCCCAGGGTTAGATGGTATTTTTTACGGCCTTTACAGAATCGCAAAAGGACGTATAATAATTGGAATCCTTTGGTTTGTATTAGGTTTTGCGATTTTATGGATTATAGATTTATACCATATTGTTACAAAAGGAAAAGTAGATTTTCTTGTTTAAGTAGACAAAATAAAAGGGGCTGTAAAGAAATAGCCCAAGGATAAAAAGTTTATAAAAACAAAAACCAGACTCTTTCGAGGCTGGTTTTTTGGTA
>Ga0307992_1000034_pt1 | contig 86632 bp, 71 predicted proteins | sample EllFjometagen133_FD_203162 | JGI IMG/M metagenome (GOLD analysis project Ga0307992, IMG submission 203162) | Marine microbial communities from Ellis Fjord, Antarctic Ocean - #133 | ecosystem: Environmental > Aquatic > Marine > Unclassified | place: Southern Ocean | collected 2014-10-08
CCCTTCACTCTTTCATAAAAATTAGTAGAAAATATTTCACCTCCTTGACCTTTTATAATCTGAGAAATTTCTTCCGCCGCTTCTTCTGTTTTTTCAATTTTCAAACTAAGATTTCCATTTTTAATAACCTTTTTATCAACTGGAATTGCACTACCAACTCTATCTTCAATAAAATTACCTTCCACTAACTCCATTGAATCTGTTTGATGACTTTTTTGTACCATTTCAGGGATAGCAACAAGAGGAGCACTAATATTCACACTTCGATCAGAAGAAGAAAGTCCTGTTTCATAAGATGAGGAGCCTAACCTATTTTCACCTCCCGTAAAAAGACTATAAATTCCCCACAGAATTAACAACACTACTATTACCCCCACTATTTTAAAAGCTTTTTTAACTTTTTCGTTCAGTGCAATCATTTTTTTACTTGACCAGTGAAGCAAAAATCTTCAATTTTTAATTTAAGAAGCAAATTGTTTCACAAGATTTTTAATTTTTAATAGTTTTTATTTAAAATTTTCTGATCAAACTTATTATACCATAAATATAATTAAATAAGAATCTTCTTTTTGTGTTACTTAATCTGTTAGTTTTAAGTATAGTTCAATTTTATTTATAGTCAAAACTAATTAATAACTAATGGTTCATACTGAAGATTTAAATAAAGCGTCTCAATAACAATTTGTATAAATCGTGAAACATTAATATCATCTATACGATAAAAATATTTATTTTTTCTTGAAAAAAATATAATTGAACTTCGAAAAGAAACTAATATACAAGGGCCAGAGAGAGTTTCAACTATAAATCTCGCAGAACCGCTTCTTCTTTTTATTTGAGCATTTAAATTTTTACTCTGAATACTTCTAAAAAAAGACAACGCCCTAATACTTCCTATTCCCTTGAGAACTATACCTTTATCGGCAATATTTTTTTGCCAATTTAAAAGACCCTTCTCTTTTTTAAAAAGATATTCTATTTCCTCATCAGATTCTATTGAATAAATAATTTCTCCTTTTTTTAAACTAAGCATTTCTTTCAAAAGATCCTCTATCTTTTCTTTAAAGACATATTTCTTACTTTGCACTAAACCATCCAAAGTCAAAAAATATTTAAATTGTTCTTTTATTACAACTTCTTTATTAATCAATGACCTTATTGATCGATAAATGCTAGATCGAGCAAGCTGAACTTCTTTTGAAATTTCTGAAATTGACATTTTTTTATGTTGTGATTCCAAAAGAAAAACGATTTTTTCTTCAGTTGAAGTTAAGACAAGATATTCACTAGATTTTAATTGATTCTTTTTCATATGTACATAAATTGTACATTTTTTTACATTCTTGTCAATTCTACATACTATATTGCATACAGTTAGTTCCTTGAAAAAACATTTAATAATAGGAGAAGATACTATGGCAGTAGGATTTGAAGGAAGCAAAGGAATACTTTATTCATATAATCAAGAAAGGAAAGGAGATGATATTATGGCATTAGGAATAGAAGGAAGCAAAGAACTGCTGACAGAGAAAGCTTCACTCACGAAGCCAAATGAAAATTTTCAGAAAGCAACTCTCATGACAGCAAACAAAAAAATGTCTTGGACTGATTTTTTCTCCACCATACAAAACATTCCGTTGAACATGAGCGTTTCAGCCTTTTCAAATAATCAATGTTCTTTGGGATGCCGACATTGCTACTTACGAAAACGCAATATGCAGATCAAAAGCCTTCCCACTGAAAAAGAACTCTCTTCTGTCAGCAATAAACTTCAGGCGGTTGATTTTGCCATCGTTGGCATGGAACCGCTTGAAACATGGAACCGCACCCGTAACGTTCTAGAAATGGTGCAAGCTCCCCGCAAAGCCATTATTACTAATGGCATAAATTTAACCAAGGATATTGCTGTTTATTTAGCAAAAAACAATATTCTTACAGATTTTAGTATCGGCGAAAAAAAGAATTACCCAGCATCACTGAAAGCTGCTAAAATGTTAAATGAGAATAATGTTAAGGCCACTGCTTCTTGCATTCTCGTTAAAAATGGTGTCGATCCTTTTCAAACAATCAATGACATTTCAAATCTCAACTTGCCAATGGTCTTTTTTACAAGATGTACCCTTGAAGGAAAAAGCGATAGTGATTCTTTGCTGATAAAATTAATTGAAGATTTACAAACTAAAACTCTGCAAACCAAGGTTTTGATTAAAGTTGATTTTCTTTCTCCAAATCTTCTGCACGTAATATGGAAAAAATATTTTTCCAACCTGGAGTTTTCAGATTTGATTACTGATTTAGATGAAGGATTTTTAATTCGCCAACTCGCTCCCAATCTTTTTCTGGGAGCATATCCTTTTCCCGGAGACTTTATTAACCGAGTAAGAATGGACGCCGATGGAATACTGACAACTTGCTACCACATGCAATTGCCAGTAAATGAGCGCTTAAAAGTTTCAGAAGATCTTCGTTTCCAGTCAGATAAATGGCTGGCAATTCCGGAAATTTTCAAATACTATGAAAATTACGGAAAAAATTATTTTAAAAAGTAAATACGCAGTAATTATGGTTTCAGTAAAACAAAATAATACTATACTATAAAACAAAAAACACTCATCTGAGTGTTTTTTGTAAAAGTGAGCGGGTGAGCGGAATCGAACCGCCGTATTCAGATTGGCAACCTGATGTAATAACCATTATACTACACCCGCCTTTCGCTACGCTTCGGCGGACAGGCCCGCTTAACATTAGCCTATTTAAATGAACTTTGATTTTTTAATGGTGCTGAAAAAGAAAATTGCCCACCCATACGGCGCGAATCAACTGCTACTGAAACTCTTTAAACAGCTATTTCTGCTCCACAATAATTTAGTGCCGGGGGAGAGAATTGAACTCTCGACACAAGGATTTTCCTGTTTGCCTTAAAGTTTCCTAAAAGATTGGACTATCTCATCATCCTATTTAACTAATAGGAGTTGGGCGCTTATGCAAGATTATTGTTGGGACTCACCTGCTAGTCTCTACACCTTCTTCAAAAACAAAGCCCTTTGAAGCTTGGCTCGGGATTGCCTTATTTGTTTAAACAAACTTAGGTTTCCCCGAATTCACCCAATTTTTAACAACAGATTACTCTGAAGTGGACCGAAAACCAGTCCTTTGCTCTACCACTGAGCTACCCCGGCGTGTCAACAATTAACAAATAACCTTTTGCAGTTAACTAGTTGATTGAAAACTTCTCAAAGTCTAGCATATAATTATAAAAAATCAACACTTGTCCAAATTAAAAGAAGCGCCAAATTTTTCAAGCGCTTCTTAATTTACATAGTTATTTATCATTAATTTTTTTCTATACTTTTACAACCTGTTTAATCTGCTATAAAAAAAACAATAAAAGAGGCCAAAGAGAACACCCATCTTCTGATGATTCTTTTTTATTTTTTATGGTCGAAACAAAAAGTTTCATAATATCTTTATCAATTTTTTTGCCTCCGTGATTATTATTAGCAATATCCAAAGCAGTACGATCATATTTATCGACTTTCATAAGATTTCCCCCATTGTTAATAAAAAAATCGAGCAACTTAATATCTTTTCTTTGTACTGCTTTGTGTAGAGCAGTTAGATTCTCTTTTCCTTGAGGCATGTTAATTAATTCAGGATTATTTTTTACAAGTTTTTTAATAAAAACCATCCTTAACTTTTTTTCCTCAACAATTATTTCCTGACCATTCCCCTGTTTTTTTGTTATTACTGTTAATTTGCCGCTAGAAGAAATTGCTCTGTGCAAATCATCTAATTTACTTTTGCCTAATATTTTAGCCATGACTTTCTCTCCTCCTTTTGCTTTAGTTAATCATTATATAAAAATTTTCTTATTCCATAGTGAGCAAATAAATAACCAACAACTTAAGATACTTTTAAAAACGATTATACTAACAGAGACTCTTTCCAAAAATGGCAAGTTAATTTTGCATATTTGATTACCAACTCACAGAAACTTCTATTTTTGTCACATAACCACTAGTATACTTAACCATACTCCATCCATCAAATTCTTTGTTAGGATAGTTATAAAAGTTTACATTTGAAGACATCCCCTTACTTTTTTCATATTTAACCAGGATTTCTGCCGCAAATTTAGCAACACGATATTTTTCGCTATTTTTTGAAAGGTATTCATGCGCTCCTTCACAAGAAAGAACTTCTAAGTCAGTATTAGAATATCCGTTTTCAGCTTCTTCTATTATTTTAGCTTCTAAAGATGGAAGTAATTCATCAGCCATCTTTTTTCCTAATTTTCGATAAGTACTATTTAGCTGTTTCTGTTGTTTTTTCTTTTCTTCTTTTTCAATTTTATCTTTTTGTTTTTTTTTAGATAAAGCTTTTGCCGTTTTTTTTCTTACCTCTTTAACATCAATCATATGTTACCTCCTTTTCTTATCTTATTAAATTATCAATGTGCTTTTCAATTTCAGTTACTAATTCTATAATAATTCCTAATTTATGTCAATAATTAACGTTATACAATTAAAAAAGTTTTTGTAATTTTTTTAAATTACCCTTTATTTACGCATTTTATTGACAAAATATGTTTTTATAATATAATATAAATGTTGACGAATTATGTCGTCATCTATTCATAAAAGACTCCACTATGCAAATAAAAGATTTTCTGAAAAAATTTGATCTTGAAGGAAAAAAAGCAAATATTTATTTAGCTGTTTTAGAATTAGGTAGCGGAACAGTTATTGAAATCGCCAAAAAATCAGAAGTGAAGAGAACGACTTGTTATGACATTTTAGTTAATCTAAAAAAAGAAAATTTCATTTATGAGACTTTTAAAGAAAAAAGGCGTTTTTTTGTAGCAGAAAATCCAGAAAAAATAAAGAAAGAAGTAATTGAAAAAGAGAGAATACTCGATGAAATGTTGCCTATATTAAAATCCATGTATAATATTAAAGGAATAAGACCAAAAATTAGATTTTATGAAGGAAAAAACGGTCTTAGGGAAGTTTATACGGATACACTAAGTTACTCCGGAGAAATGTTAGCATTCGCCTCAGAAGACGTAGTAAATGTTTTGGGAATCGATTGGACAAATGATTATCTTAAAAAAAGAATAGAAAAAGGTTTACGAGTACGTGCAATTATGACTAAAACTGGAATAATTGAGAAAAACTTTTTCGACAAAGACCAAAAACAGTTACGTACATCAAAATTAATTGATGCTAAAAAATATCCCTTTTCTGTTGAAATTAATATTTATGGTCATCAAAAAGTTGCCTTAATGTCTTCGAGAGAAGAGATAGGAATTATTATTGAAGGAGCAGAAATCCATAAAACACTAAGAACAATTTTTGAACTTTTGTGGGATAATTTGCCCAAAGTAAAAATAAAAAGTTATTAATATTTTATTAAAATAAAAATGGCATCAAAAGTTTTTTCAGCAACTACATTTGGAATGGAAGGAAAAATAATTGAAGTGGAAGTGGACACATCACCGGGACAACCGGTTTTTAATATTGTTGGACTTCCTGACACCGCTGTCAAAGAAGCAAAAGATCGAGTTTCCAGCGCTATTAAAAATTCCGATCTTCGTCCACCTCATTTTTTCGGAAGAATCACCGTTAATCTTGCTCCAGCTGACCTTAAAAAAGAAGGACCAGCTTTTGATCTGCCAATCGCTATTGGTTTTTTGTTAGCATCAGAACAACTTTCAAAAATTCCAAAAGATTCTGTCTTTTTAGGAGAACTTGCTCTTAACGGAGACCTTCGAAGAATTAAAGGTGTTCTCCCAATTACGCTTTCATTGAAAGATAAAGGAATAAAAAACATATTCCTCCCTGCTGAAGTTGCAGAAGAAGCAAATTTTGTAGAAGAAATTAATATAATCCCAATAAAAAGTCTAAAGCATATCTTTGAAATACTGGATGGAAAAATTCCTATCAAACCTCTTAAGAAAAAAAGTTTTTCTCAAGAAAATCTAAAACCTATTGATAATCCTTTTGATTTTTGTTTTATAAAAGGTCAAGAACATGCAAAAAGAGCCTTGGAGATCGCTGTGGCCGGTGGCCATAATATTATTCTTTCCGGACCTCCAGGGTCAGGAAAAACAATGTTAGCAAAATCTGTTTGTTCAATTATGTCACCAATGACAAAAGAAGAATCATTCGAAGTCACTAAACTCTATTCAATCGCTGGACTCACCAATGCAGAAAAACCATTAATCTTCAATCGCCCTTTCAGAAGTCCGCATCACAGTGCCTCAGCAGTTTCACTAGTCGGGGGTGGATCATTCCCGAAACCAGGAGAGATCTCACTAGCCAACAGAGGTGTTTTATTTTTAGATGAATTTCCAGAATTTTCTCGAGAAGTAATTGAAAATCTTCGTCAACCACTTGAAGACGGAAAAGTTTCAATTGCACGAGCCCAAGGAAGCCTCACTTTTCCTGCTAATTTCATTCTAATTGCCGCTATGAATCCATGCCCATGTGGAAATGCTTCCAGCCCTCAAAAACAATGCACTTGCACTCCAGTCCAAATATCTCGTTATAAAAGAAAAATATCCGGACCAATTATGGACCGAATTGATCTTCACATCGAAGTTCCATTAATAAAATTTGAAAAACTTTCTCAAGATGAATTATCAGAAAAAAGTGAAAATGCTCGCCAAAGAATTCTTGAAACAAGAGAAATTCAACTCCAAAGATTTAATAATTCTTCTGTTTTATTAAACTCAGAAATGGAAAATAAGCATATTCGAGAGTTTTGCAAAATTGGAATTGAAGAAAAAAATCTACTGCGTAATGCAATAGACAAAATGAATCTTTCCCCTCGTGCCTATCATCGTCTTCTAAAAGTCGCCAGAACAATTGCTGATTTAGAAAAATCAGAAAACATTCAAGTCCCCCACCTCGCCGAAGCCATCCAATATCGCTTCCGGGAAGAAAATTAAAAAAACTAAATAATTTATCTCTAATAAAATACTAAAAAATAAAACGGGTTACTAAATAAAAATAAAATCGCCTTAAGGCGATTTTATTTATCATTAATTTTGATATTTGATTTTTAAGTTTTGATTTTTTTAATATATATAGCCTTTAATCACAGAACTCTTTGTTGAAAGTGTTCGTGAACTAATTTTTCCAAATCCTTTATAATTCATCTCAGAAATTGTAATCGAACTTCCTTTAATTTTTTCTACAATAGCAACATGACCATACCAACTCTCATTGGTCACAAGAATTGCTCCCTTCTTTGGTTTCTTGCCAGTTTTCGCTCCATATGCTCTAGCGTTATAAAGCCAAGTACCTGCATTCCCACCCCATGGAACATATTTTTTAGAAGCTACATACCAAGTACAATATCCATAAGGAAAAGAGTGTCCACCTTTTGGATTCTTATCAATAACAGAAGGTCCTCTACTGGAATCACTTGTAACATCAGAACTATAATAATCTCTTTGTTGAATTACTGGAACCGGTTCATCTTTTTCTCCACCAGGAATTATTATCTCCTCACCAACCTTAAGTGCTCCATCTGCTGGAAGTTCGTTAAAGGCAATAATTCTTTTTTCATCTGCTTCGTATTCCTTGGCGATTGCTTTAATATTATCACCACTTTTAACAATATGCTTCAATCCAGTAATAGGCAGAACAAAAATCTTATCTCCCGGCTTAATCATGTCAGGATCATCAATATCATTCGCCCACAAAAGAGTATTAGTTGTAACTTCAAAGTCATCAGCAATCGTACTCACTGTATCCCCTTTTTGAACTTCATAAACAGCTACATCAGCTCCCTCGCTCAATAATTTCTTAGCATCCGGCGCAGCAGAAGCTGTTAAAACCTGATGTTGCATTTGATTTTGATTTAAATTTCCATCCTTAATTATTAAATCGGAAATATCTTCTTGATCACTTGAATCAGCTAGAACAAGCGACGCCATTGTTAAATTAATTTGATGAGTTTGACTTTCCACTCGATGTTGAATCTTACTCATATTATTTGTTGAATCACTGAAGTAATCAAATAAAAAACTATTATGATCTTTTTCTATATTTATATTTCCAGCAATAACTAAAATAGAAACAACCACAACAACTAAAACTGCTGAATTTTTTCTAAAAAAATCCAACAAAACTTTGGTCTTGTTGCGCTTAATAATCGCTATTATTTTTTTCTCTACTCTTAAAAGAAATCCAATAACTATCTGATAAAAATCAGTAGCTTTTTCTTTTATTATCCTTCCCCTTTTTTTTTCTTCAGTTTTTTCGAATTTTTTAAAATTAAAGCGTTTAATGGCTTTATTTCCTTCTTTAATTACCAATCTATAGAGAGAACTCCCTAGAAGAAAACTCTCATCAATCGACAATCATATTGAATAATAAATCGAATCATAAAACAGAGATAATCATAGCAATCTAGTCAATTTTTGTCAATATTTTATCAGCTCTTTGCGAAAAGCCTGAATTTATGGTAAAAAGAGTGTATCATAAAAAATATCATTTTTCAATGAATAATTTACAAAAATTAAAGACTGATTTCCTAGAATATTTAGAAGTAGATAAAAATCGTTCTCCAAAAACAATTGAAAACTATGATCGCTATCTTTTAAAATTTTTAAAATGGTCAAAACTAAAAAATCCAGAAGAAATCACAGAAGAAATTGTTCATAAATTCAGAGTTTCTTTAAGCCGTCAAAAGGGACCTCATAAAAAATTAATCACTCACAGAACTCAAAATTATTACATTATCGCACTAAGAGGTTTTTTGGGGTATCTTACTAAAAAAAATATTAAATCACTTGCTCCAGAAAAAATTGAACTAGCAAAAACGAAAGACCGTGTAATTGATTTTCTCACTATTGAAGAAGTTCGAGAAATAATCAAATCTGCCGACGGAGAAGCCCTGGCTCAAAAAAGAGATAAAGCCATTCTAATTCTCTTGTTTTCTTCTGGACTTCGAATTTCTGAATTAACAAGGTTAAACCGTGATCAAATTAATTTAAAAAAGAGAGAATTTTCCGTGATAGGAAAAGGCTCAAAAATTAGAATTGTTTTTATTTCAGAAGAGGCTCGAGACATCATTCAGAAATATCTCGAAAAAAGAACCGATGTTGACCCCGCTCTTTTTGTTAGAATCGTTAAAAATCCCGGCGAGCACTCAAACTTGCGTCTCACTCCTCGATCAATACAAAGAATGATAAAAAAATACACCGCCAAAGCCGGTATTCTCAAAAAGGTTACCCCTCACGTTCTTCGTCACAGCTTCGCCACAAATCTTCTTCAAAATGGCGCTGACATTCGAAGCGTTCAATCCCTGCTTGGCCACAGCTCCATCAGCACTACCCAAATCTACACCCATGTCACCAATGAAAAACTAAAAGAAGTTTATGAAAAATATTCTAAGAGAAAATAAACTTGAAATATACAAAAACGCCTTCAAAAAAGGCGTTTTTTCATTTGTGGGTGATAGAGGATTTGAACCACTGACCTCTTGCGTGTCGAGCAAGCGCTCTAACCAACTGAGCTAATCACCCTTTTTAGTTTTTAGCTTATAGTTATTAGTTTTTAGAAAAGATTCTTTCAATACAAAAACATTAACTAAACTAAAACTAATACTATATTAAATAATTCTTTTTTTCAAGACTTTCCACGAAAAATAAAAGAGCCAAGTTTGTATGATAACAAACTTGGCTCGGTTTTTTAGTTAGCAAATTTTCTAGACAGACTTGCTTTCACCTTTTATTTCATCCGAAATTTTTTCTTTCCCTCCTTTAAATATTTAATTTTAAAAGCCTTGTTTCCTGAAAGCTTTCGTACTTTCTGGTTAATTGCCTTCATAAAAGGAATGTTTCCACAAGCTCGATGATTATTTTCATCAGAAGCCCAAAGAAAAATTGAATAATTAGGAGCACTTTCAATTTCCCAATAAATAGCCATTAACACTTCCCTGGCTTCTTGAGTGATATATTGCCACCCTCCATAGTCACTTCGTCTTTGAAGAAAAGGAGTTGCCTTCACTAACAACCAAAACTTCTTTTCTCCTTTTTCTTCAGAAATAATCTCGATCATTTTTTCAATAGCATAGGAATTAACATTCCCATTCTCATAAAGATCCATTTTCAAAAACCTGATACACTCATCAAAAGAAGCTTCATCAAAGACTTGATTCCACTCCTTATCACCTAACATTGCTTTTCTAATGTTCATATAAAATCTTGGGCTAATTCTGTGATAAAGCATGTTATGTTTTGCATCTTTGATAGCAACAAATCTTTCTACTTTATTTATTTTTCCAAACATTTCCCCTCTCCCTTATCTTCAATTTTCAACGAACTATCTTCCTCTTCTTACAATAAAGCTATTTCATCGTAATAAATTAGTATACAACAAAATGACCCATTTGGCAATAGTTATGTCAAACAAGCCTATTTAAAAGTTTAGGAAGATATTGGAAACGCTTTATCTATAGACAAATTTAGCAATATATGCTATACTAGTAATAACGACGCAAAAAGCGTTATTTTTAACAAAAACCATGCTTATTCAAAAACTTATTGATGCAGGGCTAGAAGAAAAAGAAGCTAAAGTCTATTTAGCGATCATGGAACTTGGTGAAGCCAGTATTGCTAAAATTGTCCAAAAATCAGGAATCAAGCGTTCTACTGTCTATGATGTCCTTGAAAACCTTAAGAAAAAAGGAATAATAAGCCAAACAAACCGCGGGAAAAAGCCGATTTTCCTAGCAGAAAACCCCCAAAAACTCATTGAGTCACTGGAGACTAAAAAAAAGACGCTTGAAGAAACCATGCCTGAACTGCTCTCAATAATGAACTTACTTGATAAAAAGCCAAAAATAAGGTATTTCGAGGGATTAACTGGAGTTAAAGAAGTTTTTGAGGACACATTACGCTATAGTAACCAGGAAATCCTGACTTGGTATCCTTATCCATACATTAATCTTGGTGAAGAATACTTCTGGAAACATTACTTGCCCGAAAGAATTAATAAAAAAATTTGGGCCAGAGCTATTGTCCCTGACTCCCCCGAAAACAGAGTCTTTGCTCAAGATATAAAAGAAAAAGGAATCACTAAAACAAAATTTTCCGCAGATAATGCCTTTTCTGGACTTGATTTAGAAATAAAAATTTACGGGAAGACAAAACTAGGAATAATTTCATACAAAGAAGACTTGGGGATTATCATTGAAAGTTCAAAAATTTTTGAAGGAATTAAGTCTATCTTTGAAGTGATGTGGAATCTTCTACCAGAAACCAAGAATTTCCAAGAAAAAGATTTGCAAAATACGACCGATAAGATAGAATAAACTAAGATAAACACAAAGATAAAATAGTTATTTTTTGAACATAATGATATCAAGAAATGAGGCCTAAAGTTACCAGGATTAAATTCAGTGAAAATAAATAAATATTTTATCTTTGTACACATTTAGTACTCATGAGTAACTATTAGAATATTAAGCAAAAACAATGGAAAATTCAAATATTATATATATTCTAGCAGGAGGAATTGTAATTCTTTTATTTTGGGTAATTTTTCTGCAAATCAAAATATCTCAACTTCAAAAGAAACAAACAATTCTTTTCAAGGGAAAAAACGGAAAAGATCTTGAAAAAATCGTCTTATCAAATAACCAAAAAACTGAAAAACTAGACGAGGAGGTTCATGATCTCTATGAAATTACTTCTAAAATTCAATCCCTTGCCCTTAAGGGAATTCATAAAACCGGCTTTATTCGATTTAATCCCTTTCGAGACATCGGAGGAGATCAAAGTTTTTCATTAGCACTCTTAGACGGAGACGACAACGGAGTCGTTATTTCATCCCTTTATTCAAGAGATGGGGTTAGAATTTATTCAAAATCAATCCAAAAAGGAGCATCTGCTAAATATCCTTTAACTGAAGAGGAAAAACAAGCGATAAAAACAGCTTCTATAGATAAAAATAACCAGAAGATTAAAAAGAATCTTTAATAGTCACAAAATATCTCTTACCTCTCTGTTTACTACCCCTTTAAAAGTAGAATTGAAATTAAGTATGTTTATTTTTGAACGTAATGATATTAAAAAGAAAGACTCAAGAGTCATAAAACCCCCTAGAAAACCACTAATTTATTATAAAAGAAAGATAAATTCAGTGAAAAAATAAATATACTTAATTTTAATTCTATCAAATTTCACTACTTCCGTTCAAGTACATTAAAATTTCCCGTAATTAGGGACTTTTTTTGACTTTAGACTGATAACCTGATATAAAGAAGAGTAATTAAATAAACTTTATATGACAGAAGAACAAGTAGAAAAAAAGCCAGTTTCTCTTCCATCTCAACTAACAGTTAAGGAACTTTCAGATAGATTAGACTTGGGAATTGCCGAAGTATTGAAAAAATTAATGGAAAACGGGATAATCGCAAATCTTAATGATACGATTGATTTTGAAACTGCTTATATTATCAGCGAAGAACTTGGATTTATTGCAGAACAAGAAGTTATACAAGAAAACAGTGAGATCTTTACAATAGAAAACCTTAAAAAAGAATTACAGGAAGAAGCAAAAGAAGAAGATCTTACCTTCCGACCACCAATTGTGACCATTCTTGGTCATGTTGATCATGGGAAAACAACTCTGCTAGATACGCTCAGAAAGGCCCACATTGCCGAAGGAGAATCGGGAGGAATCACTCAGCACATCAATGCTTATCAAGTAAAGAAAAAAGATCGCTTAATAACATTCATTGACACTCCTGGGCATGAAGCCTTTCAGGCAATGAGACAAAGAGGAGCAGCTATTGCTGATATTACCATTCTTGTTGTTGCAGCAGATGATGGAGTAAAACCACAAACAAAAGAAGTTGTTAAGTTTTTAACTGAAAATAAAATTCCTACAGTTGTAGCAATAAATAAAATCGACAAACCAGAGGCTAATGCTAACCGAGTTAAACAAGAATTAGCTGAAATAGGATTACTTGTTGAAGGATACGGAGGAGATACACCTTTTAATGAAATCTCTGCTAAAAATGACACGGGACTTGATGAACTTTTAGATACACTTCTCCTAGTTTCAGATATTCACGATTTTAAATCTGATGCAAAAAAAGGAGCTATTGGAATCGTATTAGAGTCTCACAAAGATCCTCAGCGCGGTCCAGTTGCAACAATTTTAATAAAAACCGGAACGCTAAAGGTTGGAGATGATATCATTATTGGAAAAATTATTGGACGAGCAAGAAGCATGGAAGATTATACTGGCAAAACAATTAAAGAAGCTGGTCCGTCTACTCCAGTAACAATAATAGGACTTCCAAAGTCCCCTGAAAGCAATGATGTCTTTAGAGTGGAAACCAACAAAGCAGAATTAAAAAGAAAAATAAAGCAATTTCAAGGAATTGATAATGATTCACTTGTTGGATTGATGAATTTAAGTTCAAAGCAACTTATTAGAAATATTGATGAAACCAAAAAGACAAAGCTATCAATAGTCCTCAAAACAGATGTCCAAGGATCACTTGAAGCAGTTGTCCAAATACTACAATCCCTACCTTCAGACGAAATTCAAATTGACATTGTTAAAAATGGAGTTGGGTTCATCACTGAATCAGATATCAAGGCTGCTCAATCAGGAACAGCTCTTGTTTATGGATTTAATGTTTTCCCAACATCTATTGCAACAAGAATAGCCCAAGATAGCAATGTAAAAGTAAAATCATATAATGTTATCTATGAACTTGTTGAAGATATTAAAAATGAAATGTCAGAATTACTTGAGCCTGAAATAAAAAGAACTGACCTTGGAAGAATGAAAGTTTTAGCAATTTTCAAGAGTGGAAAAGGTCAAATGATTATTGGAGGAAAAGTTAATGATGGGAAAATTATAAAAGGAGAAAAAATGGAAATCCTTCGCGAAAAAATTCATATTGGAGTAGGAGAACTTGTTCAACTTCAACAAAACAAAGAAGAGGTCGCAGAAGTAAAATCTGGACTAGAATGCGGAATTACTTTTAATGGAAAAGAAAAAATAGAAGTCGGAGACTCCCTTCTTTGCTACAAAGAAGAAGAAATTAAAAGAAAAATTTAACAATACACAGCACTTTAATATACAAAAAAGCTTATTCATATGAATAAGCTTTTTGTTTTTTTATAACAACTCCCTTAAATTTATCTCTAATATTATGAAATGTAGAATCTTTATTTTTTGAACGTAATGATATTAAAAAGAAAGACTTTGAATTAGCAAAAATAAATTCAGTGAAAAAAATAAAGATTCTACATTCTCAACTCCTCTCACTCACTTAGTAGTCCATAATCAAAAGAAAATAAACATTTTATCTTGTCCACTCTCTAAGAAATATCTAATTTAAAAAAATCAATTGCATTTTGATCAGCTTGTTGTTCAACCTTCTCTGCGCTTATTTTTTTTACTTCTGCTATTTTTTCAATAACATATCGAACAAATTTTGGCTCATTTCTTTTTCCTCTTTGTGGAACAGGCGCAAGAAAAGGACAATCGGTTTCTGTCATAATTTTTTCTATTGGAATCATTTTTAAAGACTCTAATAAAAAATTGTCATCTTTAACAAATGTAATATTCCCTGTAAAAGAAAACATTAAATTTTTAAGCTCAGAAAACCTTTTAGTATGCTCTGGCTCCCCGCAATAACAATGTAAAACTTTTGAAATTTCTAGATATTCTTCTTTGGATAGAATCTCAAACATATCAGCATAAGCGTCCCGACAATGCACCACTACCGGTAGACTTAACTCTTTAGCTAATTTTAATTGAATCTCAAAAAGCTCTTTTTGTTTTTGATGTTCTGATTCTTTTTTCGAATGAAAATAATCCAAACCAATTTCACCAATTGCAACAACTTTATCATTTTCCTTGATAACTTTTTTAAGATACTTTTCGATATCATCAAAATTCTCAAGATTTTCAATTTCTTCTGGATGAAAACCAACTGAAACAAACACGTTTTTATATTCTTTAGAAATTTCAATTGTTTTTTGAATTCGCTCTTCATTAACACCAATACTTACAATTGCCCTCCCGTTATCTTTAAAGAAATTTTCAATAACATCATCTCGATCTTCATTAAAATTCTCAAAATCCAAATGTGTATGTGTATCTATCATTTATTTTTTATTAAAAATCTTAATTTATAAATCTAAATTAATTAACAATCAAATTTGTTGGATATGATGATGGAGTGGTGTCAGAATCAGGAAGCTCGTTCCAGACTTCCAAGTCATCCACCTATTCATTTGCGATTCCTGGTTTTTCTCCAGCAGGAGGGCAATTAGCAGGAAAAGAAAATTTAACCAAGTCATCTCCAGGTTCATCTGAATCTCTTATATAGCAACTGCCGATGCTACTTGATAATATATTCCCATCAATTTTTGCCCAACAGGTTCCGCTATTTATTGGGGAATGAACGACTGTCGCAAAATTATCGACACCTAGCCCATTATTTAGCATGGATTCACCATCTTCAAATTCACCTGTAACCGAAAGAAGCTGAAATGTTCCCATAGCATCACCTCCCGCAAAGCTTCCTGATGTGACATCTATGTTTTGAATATATCCTCTAGCACCTGAGGTCATTCCTTGAATATAATTGCCATGGAATCCATCTGATACCTCAGGTTCTACATTGCCATTACTAAAATACATAACAGGGACTTCTGTACTTGTCCAATCCAAATACACTTCATATGTGTGCCATTGGTCATCATCAAGTGAGTCTGAATAATCATAATGTGCGTAATGAGAGAGAGTTGCCTCATAAGGTGTTTGAGGACTAACAGTTACATGGAAACTATTAGGTCCACCGATGTTTATTACATATACAAAATCACCCTGATTCTGATAATTGATATATAATAATTTATGCTGAGAACCTGCACTCCAATCAATATCTTCTTCGAATTTTTGTTGCCATTTGAAATATGCTTGGGTTTCTCCATCCATCGCGTCTGCTAGATTGAAGTTTTCAGTGTTTCCATATCCCAGTCCAGTTAAACCTATAGTTGTTGCATGATAATACGGTCTATGAAAATCTTTATTAAAAGAATATTCTCCGCTATAAGCATCTGTTGATCTAAAATTGTGTGCCTGAAAACTGCCGTACCACTCTGCATACGATGTTGAATAATATTTATTGTGAACCCATGTATATTCTCCTGTTTCTTCTCCGGTGTCAGGATTAAGCATTTCTTCCCAGACCCAGTCTTCGTAGTCGTCACAAAATATCATTCCGTCTGGATACGGATCAGGACAAACCGCATTAGAACTTTTCACCAACCCAAAAAAACTAAAAAATATTATTAGAATGAGAATTGTTTTGAATTGTTTTGTCTGTCGTAGTCTTAGTAAAAACAAGTTTTGTCTTTTTCTATTTTGTTTTTTCATTTTAAATTTTATTTCGTAATGACGTACGTACTTACGTCCGTCCTTACGACTACTAGTTACAGGAACTGTTTCAAGTAAAATGAATGTTTATTAATTTTTCACTACAAATCGAGGAAATAAATTTACTTTTTCTTTATCCTTTAAGCTTTTTTGAATTTTTTCTGAAGTTTCTGGCATAAAAGGTTTTATCATTAGAGCAATTTCATATAAAACATTTATTAATTCTGTCATTTCTTTTTCAAAAAGCTCGATATCAGTCTTTATCAACTCCCAAGGCTTTGTTTTTTCAATTTTTCCGTCTAAATAAGCAATTCTAATTCTAATTGAAGTAAGAATATTTTCTAATTTCCCTTCTTCTAATAATTTGATGATCTCATCTTTAGATTGATCTTTTATTCTCAATAAAACATCTTCTTCATTAAGAAGATTGTTCTCAGTTTTTTGATACAAAGTTACAATTCTAGAAACTAGATTTCCAATACCATTTGCAAGATCTGCATTATATTTTTCAGTTAACTTTTCCCAGCTCGTATCAGAATCCTCTCCAAAACTCCCAATTGAAACTAGTAAATATCTCGTAGCATCCGTTCCAAATTTCTCAATCATATCAGTAGGATCTATTACATTTCCAATTGATTTACTCATCTTTTTACCATCTACATTCACAAAGCCATTTACATAAATCTTTTTAGACTCAGGTAAATCGGCCGCCATCAACATTGCCTGCCACATTGCAGTTTGTTGACGAAGATTATCTTTTCCACAGAATTGAGTTGCTGGCCACCATTTCTCAAAATTTTCTTGATCCTGAGGCCAATCAATTGTTGAAATATAATTTACCAATGCATCAAACCAAACATACATAACCTGACCTGAATCTCCTGGAACCTCAATTCCCCAAGGCATCTTTTCTTTCACACGAGAAATACTAAAATCCTTAAGTCCTCCTTCAACAAAAGAAATAATCTCTCTAAATCTCTTTTCTGGTTTAACAAAATCAGGATTTTCTTTATAAAAATCCAATAATTTTTTTTCAAATGCTGAAAATTTAAAGAAGTAGTTTTCTTCTTCAATAATTTCTATCTCCTGACCTGGATGATCCGGACAAAATCCATCAACTAACTCAGAATCAGTTTTCTCCAACTCACAACCAACACAATATTTAACTTTATATTCCTTTTTGTAAATATACCCATTATCATCACATCTTTCCCAAAATTCCTGAACTGCTTTAGTGTGTTTTTCATCAGACGTTCTAATAAATGCATCACATTTCATATTGAGACTTTCAGCTAGATTAATAAAGTACTGTGATTGAATTCTTCCATAGTCCTTAACATCTAAGCCCTCTTCTTGAGCCTTTCGATAAATCTTTAGGCCATGCTCATCTGTTCCTGTATTTAAAAAAGTCTCAAATCCCCTTTCTTGATAAAAACGACAAAAAACATCCGTTTGGACGAATTCTCTTGCATGCCCAATGTGAGGATGAGCATTTACATATGGCAATGTGGTAGTAAAATATCTTCTTTTCTTCATAAAATTATTTTCCCTTTTTACACGTTCTCTTCTTTTCCTAGTAAATCTCCCTCTTCTTTCAATTCCTCCACAACCTTATCCTGAGAAGTGTAGAACTTAGTCAACGAAAAGACAAGCAATGAAGAAAGAACAATCCCAATGAGATTAAAAACGAAAACCATTAGGGAATTATAAAACACTTGAAATTCAAACATTCGTAAGGCAATTGCACTCATTGAAAGAGGTGGAATCAACGCTACAGCAATAACTGTTCCTGCAAGATATTGTCGAAGTTCATGTCTAATCATAGAAAGAGAAGCTGCTATACCTGCTACAAGAGCAATTATTAGTGTTTCTGTAGACACCTTAATTCGAAGCAACATTTCATGATTAAATTCCGCTGGTTTATCCAACATTAGAGAGATTAAAAAAGAAAATCCTATCGCGAGAACAACTGCCTTTAAAATCACATTTAATGATCGATATATCAATTTAAAATCTCCCATCCCCACTCCCAGGGAAATAGCTAATATTGAAGAAAGCATTGGAGCCACCAACATTGCTCCAATTATTATTGCTGCATTATTTGTCATAATCCCTAAAGTACAAATAATCGCAGAAATTGTTGTCATAACGAAAAAACTCTTTCGCGGACAAGAGGCTTCAATAATAGTCTCAACCGCATCATCTTTTTGTTTTTTTGTTACATCAGAAAAAAGAGTGTCGTGATTTATTTTTATCTTTATCTTCTTTTTTGGCATAATTTTTAATTAAATTATTTTTTTTATTTTAACATGTATTCTTTTTTTTCTCAATATAAATATATATTATTTGAAAATAAGCTAGTTTACTAGTAAACTAATATATAGGAATAAATAATACAATTTTCATGATATCTATTATTACAGTCAACTACAATAGCAAAAACTATTTGGAAAAACTTATCACTTCTATTAAAAAACATCTCGATACAAATAAAATCGAATTAATCATTGTAAATAACGATAAAAAGAGACTTAAAATAGATAATCATTTGGTTCGAACTAATATTATCCATAAAGGGGAAAATATTGGATTCGGGGCAGCTAGTAATGTCGGCGCTCATAATGCCAAAAAAGAATGGCTTCTATTTGTTAATCCTGATCTTGAATTTATTGATAATTCACTAGAAAAAGCAATTAAATTTCTTCAAAAAAATAAAAAAATTGCTACAATAGGACCACAAATAATTCAAAATTCTACAAAAAGAGCTCAACCCTGGACTAGTGGCAAAAAAACCTCTCTTTCACAAATTCTTTTTCGCAACACAATTAAAAAATCTTGGAATAAAAAAAACCCCGTCAGCGTCGACTGGGTTTCTGGAACAACACTTTTAATTTCAAGAAAACAATTTATTAAAGTAGGAGGATTTGATGAAACCTTTTTTATGTATTTTGAAGATCAAGATCTTTGTTTAAGAATTAAAGAACAGAATAAAAAAATTCTTTTTTATCCTGATTTCAAAGTTCTTCATCACGACGGAAAAAGCTGGAATAATAAAAAAGGTCAGAAAAATCACTATTATAAGTCACAAGATCTTTTTTTTCAAAAACATCATAATTTATTTCAACAATATTTATTAAGAATAATCAGAAAAATCACTAAAGGCCATTAATAAAATGAGAATATCTAAAATAATCTTTCTAGTTACTATAGTCGTTCTTCCCTTTAGCTTTGCCATTAATCCTGTTTCCGGGATTGATCTAAGTCTAATTAGAGTTATTATTCCTATTCTTTTTTTAATTTGGATAGGAGAATCCTTCTTTTATAAAAAAATATTTATTGATACTAGACCTCGATTTTTATTCCTTATTCTTTTTTTAACACTTATTTTCCTTTCTATTTTCTGGGCTACAGAACAACAAAGGGCTTGGAGAAAAATTCTTTTTATTTTTTCCATCTTTCCAGTTTATCTTGTAGCTTTTGATTTATTTAAAAAAAATCTCTCAAAAAACGCTTTTTTAAAAATAATTCTAGCAACAAGTCTTGTTCAGGCAATTCTAGGAATATTTCAATTTTTATTACAATTTATCGTTGGAATAAGTACCTCACTAAATCTATGGCAAGTAAACAGTCGATTCTTTCTGGGGAAAAATTTTGCAGAAACCGTTCATCAATATTCTAGCTGGCTAGTAAATATAAATGGGGAAACAATACTAAGAGCTTTTGGAACATTTCCTGATCCTCATCTTTTCAGTCTTTTTATCGCACTTTCCATACCAGTCTCTTGGTACTTCTTTAAAAAAACAAAAAACAAAATCTACCTAATAATTGCTCTTTTTCAGTTAATCGCTATTATGTTAAGCTTTAGTAGATCTAGTTACCTAGCAGTACTTATATTTTTAATAATCCTCGGGATAACAGAATTAAGCCAAGCAATTAAGCAAAAGAAAAATATTTGGATTTATTTGTTTGGATTATTTTTAATATTAGCTATAATCATAACACCCAATCCTGTTTCCAAAAGATTTAACTCTTCTTTCAATTTAAACGAAGGGTCAAATCAAGGAAGACTTGAGATGTGGGGAAAATCAATAGATCTAATTAAAAAACATCCTTGGAATGGAGTTGGTATTGGAAATTTTTCCTATCACATCAAACCATCATCATCCTTTCGTGAACCAATTTATGCTCATAATCTCTTTCTTGATTTCGGCTCAGAAATTGGCATTTTATCAATAATTCTATTATTATTAATTTTTGTTGCAGTTTTTTCACATTCCTCTCTTCACAAAAAAAATAATGCTTCTAATTTAAATAATATAATCATCTCTTTTTTTATTATACTCTTTATTTTTTCCCTTTTTGAAACACCTTTTTATTCTATAAGAATTTTCCCCTTAATTTTAATTTTTCTTGCCATTCCTAATGAAAAATCTTAATTTAAAAATCTTTTTTTACCTCCCCTTTTTACTTTCTTTCGCTTTTTTATGGCGTATTTCAATTTTTAAAAATGCCAGCATTAACTTTCTTGATATCCTTCTGATAGGAACTATTATTGCTAGTCTTTATGTTTTAATAATAAAAAAATGGACCACTGATTTTTGGAATTATTGGACAAAAAAACATTTATTAATTCTCATATTTTTAGTATTATTTATATTTAGTGCAATTATTGCATGGATTATTAATTTATCAGCCTCCGACTGGACAAATAGTCTTGGACTCATAAAAAGCTTTATAATACTACCAATCATTTTTTCAATATTTACCTCTTTTTTTATCAGCAAAGCATTCATTAAAAGTTTCGACCTTTGGAAAAGTTTTCTTATCTCCACGGGCATTATTTCAATTCTTGGAATGATAACTATTATTACAAATAACCTCACTTTTGACAAAAGACTATCTCTCTTTTATGATTCACCAAATCACCTTGCAATGGTTCTATCACCAGCAATAATAATTGGAATTTGGATGTTATTTTACAAAAAATCCTTGAATAAAAAATTTCTATCGGAAAAAGAATCTTTCTGTTTGATAATACTAATCCTTATTTTTTTAATAATAAGTTTTATTTTTACAAAATCATTTGGAGCAATCATTGCAATATTAATATCAATAATTTTTTTATACCTATTAAGAAAAAAAAGCTTTATTTTAACCAAAGCATTAAAAATTTTTATTTTATTATTAATCTTTACTTCCACACTAATAATATTAAACACTTCTTTTTTTACCAATAAATTAGCCTACATTCCCTCTCTTCAAACATCCTCTTTTGATTCCAGAATTGCAATCTACCAATCTAGTGAAAAAATCGCTAAAAATAATTCCCCATGGGGAATCGGTCCTGGAAATTTCCAATTTTTTTACTTAAATAATCAAAAATATTTCGATCCCTATCCACAATGGGCAGTCCCTCACGCCCATAATAATTTTCTTCATATTTATCTTGAGCTTGGAGTTATCGCTTTTATCTCTTTTTTTATCTTAGTTATTATAAAACTATTTTCAAATAAACAACAAAAAAAGCCAGAAATACTCTTGGCTTTTACTATATTAATTTATTTCCTTATCCACGGAATTTTCGACACAACAATTTGGCACAACGATACTACTCTTTTGTTTTGGTTTATACTTCTACTTTTCTAGTTTTCTAGTTTTCTAGTTTTCTAGTTTAATTCTAAATAAATTATTAGTTTTTTTATCTACAAAAAACAGAATCTTTTCATCTTTATCCATAAACAAAGAAGTTGCATCAACATTTTCATTTATTTCATTTAACTCAAGAATTCTTTTTTGTTCTCCCTTAACAGTATCTATTTTCCAAAAAGTATCTGATGAAGATATTTTTCCAGACTCCCAGTCGTCAGGAAGAACAACTTCTGTATCACTATAAGTAAGATTAGCACAATAAATACCGATTGAATCACTTAGCCAAACGCACTTATCTACTAATCCTGGAAAATTCAATTCTGAAACACTTTCATCATTAATATTTAAAATAGCTAAGCTAGTTTTTCCGCTATCTTTTGTATAAGAAAAAAGAAGTTTTTCTCCATTTGGTGACCATCGATAATCTGCTCCCTTATACTTCTTTTCAATTTCTCTTTTCTCCTTTTTTAATAAATCCACAATAAAAAGCTGTGTTTCCTGAGAAGCTTTCGGCAAAGAAAAAAGAGCCACTTTTTTATCTTTTGAATTTACTTCTATTTCAGCATAACGAAAAGGAATTTCTGTAATCTCTTCCCAACTTGCCCCACTTGAATCAGCAATATTTAATGATCGCTTCTGAGAATTTGAGTCATAAAACTTATAAATAACCTGGTCTTTTTTACTTCCCCAAATAAGATTATCTGCATCTGACTTAAAAGGTTTTGCGTCTAAACTGCTAATATCAAAAATGTAATATTTATCAGCATCTTTGATAATTGCCTGATTATTATCTGAAGACCATTTTATTTCTTCCAACACATTAAATGGATAGGCACCTATTGATGACTTTACAGTACCTTTCAAGTTTGATAAAAGAAAATTACCTTGATTAAAGTATAAAATTTTATTACCAGAAACATCCATTAAGGGAGTTACTACCTCCTCTTTAATAACTCTCTCTATCTTTTTATCAAGACTATTTTCTTTATTGCTTAATACGCTTAAATCATCCTTTGTTTTATTCTCATGAATAATAGGCTTCTCTTGAAACAAAAAAAACTGAACAAATAAATAAATCCCAGCAATTAAAAAAAGAATAGAAGAAATAATAAAAATTTTTTTTGTCATAAATTAAAACTAGTATAAAATATTTCTCATTTTTTATTAATCTTTTTTATAAGTATTCAAGAAAATTGTTGACCCAAATAACGCACCCCATATCAACATAATAATCACTGATAATTTCAAAGAAAACAAAATATATTCCGGTGCATTTTTAACAGTAGAAGCAAAAAACATTTTCACTGAACCAATATCTCCAGTTATATTTAAAGCTGATAAATCTGGCCTAATTGAAATAGAAGAAAAATCCTCTAACTTATCTTTTCCAATATTGACCCCCCACGCAGTAGTTATATCTTCATTATTAGAAAGTTGCTTAATTACATTAACTCCTAACGTCATTCCTTTAAAATCAACACTAGGTATAATAAAAGAAATTTTATCTTCATTAACAAAAACATCTAACTCTGGATTATTCTCAATAAAATATTCATCAACCTTTTTTCCATTCAGAGACCATATTAAACTAACTTCATCATTATTTAGATCAAGATAAGAAGGGACTAAATCAGCTCGAAATTCAACTCTTTTGCCCGGATTAGTATAAAAGATATTTACATAATCTCCACTATAATCAGGATCTCTTTCAACCCTACTCCAAGCTGAATAAGGAGGTTCTGATTTAATAAAAGCCATTGGATTCTTAACTGAAATATATCTCGTTGTAGTTAAGTTTTTAATTACACTCTCCTTTCCTGAATTAAACGTCTTTTCTACTTGAACATTTAATGTTATTTCCTGTATATCTTCAAAAGCTCTTGTTATTGGAAAATAAATTAAAGCATCCTCCTTGTCCTGATTACAGCCATCTCCTTCACAATTCTGAGGAGCATCGATTCTTTCTCCGTCTATCTCCCAAAAATAACCATGAATTTTTTCATCGTCATCATGAGCCACTTTAGCTGCTAATAACTGAAAAGGATAAACCGGGCAAAGAAGACTATAGAATCCATCATTACAAATCTCCATTTCAGCTTCTTTTTCATCTAGATAAGTAAATTCTCCGTCACTATTTTTACGTGTTTTGTAAAATTCTATCTTAAGATCTTTTTTGTCCACTTGAATCATAGTAGTTGAAAGTGCCATTGTATCAGAAGAATTCAACTCTTTTGTTTTTAAGGCAATTTTAAAGAAAAGTTTTCCCTCACTGTCATCTGTCAATAAATTACCTGTTTCATATTCATTAGAATAATATCCATTAGGAGTAAAACTAATACTAGAAACACCCATTCCCGAAGCAAGTGAATCAGACGTAAACATTGTTACATTCTCTATTGTCCCCGTACTTTTTTCTGTACACTCTTCTAAAGAAAGACCTAGAACCTTTCCTGTTGAACCTGCACATTTCTTCGTAAGCCAATTAGCATCACTTTCCGTACAAGTATCATCATTTAAGCTACTACATTTATATATCTCCCAATCATAATGAACAAAATTACTATCCACTGTTGCGTCCTCAAGTTGTGAATAAATAGTTATCGTATCAGAAAGAAATGGATTTAGATCATCATACAAAGGATTTCTTGGGGAATAAATTAGTGCTGTTTTAAGAGTTTCAGCTTCTTTTAGAAGAACAGGTCTAGTTTCTAAATAATTAAAGCCATATTCTGTTGGGTCATATTTACTTCCATCCTCTGGATTCTCATCCATGTCATAATCTTCATAATTCTTGTTCTCATAATAATCCTCAGGATTTTTTGCACATTCATTTCCATCTAAACCACCCTCATCATCTTCATCATTCTCCTTTGAACAAATACCCAATCCTGCCCACATTATCTTATAATAAGCACTCGACGCACTTTTTGAATCAAATTCTGCTAAGTCGTCTTCTAAATCATCCTGAGAAGAACCGCTTGAACTCGAAATAAAAGCTGCATGAAGACCATCTTCAAGAGTCGTTTCTACTTCAGATGAAGTCTGCACTAAACTAGTACTAAACATATTAATTCCATCTTCAAAAAAATGATAAACACTATCAACAGGAATTGACACGGCATATGGATACTGAGGAGTTGTTATAAGAGGATTATATCCTGCATCTCCTAAAACTAATTCATTAAAATACCAGCCATTTATATCTTCTTGAGTAAGTTCATAGTATTCCTCTGGATCGTTTTTGTCTGTTCCTGACCAATATTCAAAAAGAAAGGAGGTGATTTCATATGGTCCTCCACAAGAATTACAATACCAAACATCGTCCTCTAATGTTTGCAATGCCTCTGCTTCTGTCATCAATGTCCAATCATACATATTATAAAGTCTGGGAATTATTTTTTCAGCAATTTCTAATTGGACTCCTAAAGATTGATCCATAATAATATCTCTCAGTTCATATTGATTTATACGAAAATACCCTGCTAAAGTTAAGAAAAGATCTTTTGCACTAAACTGACCTGTTATTTCAATATAATCATCATTCATATAATCATCCACTTCCATATGATTATTAGAAAATTCTCTTTGAAGACTACTAATAGTTTTTCCGTCATGAAGCGCTTCTTCTAATTCCTCTGCATTAATAATTCCTCCGGTTTTTGTAACTCCAGCTGAATCAATTGCTTCAATAAGATCTTCAATATTCGTCTCGTCATTTGCAGAATTCCAAGAAGCAGAATCAAATTCTCTATTAAAAATCTCTCTTATAGCCACAACAAGAGAAGCTTTTTCAATAAATCCTCCTCCTATATATAAAGTATTTTCTTCTTCTTGAATACCAGCTGTTTCTGCTATTTCATCTTTATAATCACTTTCTTCATCTGGAATAGAGCCATCATCATTTATAGCCGTCATTGATGTTCCTTCAATAATCACTCCAACCCGATCCCCTTCTTTGTATCTCCAAGAAAAAGTTGACTGACCTACCCCTGCTAGATCTGCTTCATCCACGAAACCATCCCCGTCAGTATCTGCGCTATTTGGATTCAATCTCCAACAAGCCTCATCTTCTTCATCAAACTTATTGTCTCCTATTTTTCCTGGATTAACACATGAAATAGTGTATTTCTTAATCGTGTCACCCATTTCTTTATACCCACTATAATCTTCTAAATAATCAGGATCTGCAAACTTATGCTTACATTCAACAATTAAATCCTTTCCTGAATCCACATCTTCTACTCCACCTGAAACATTTCCAAAATTGTGTCGATAACAACGGGTAATTCGATCACCTCGAACAATTCCTCTTTTTTTGTCTTTCATGTTTTCGTCTTCTGTCTCATATGAACCAATCCCTCCAATTTCATCACGGTCACCATCTCTTCCTCCAACCCCTTCTCTTCCGCCAAAGGGGGTATAAAAACCATCATCATCATCAATATACACAGTGCCATCGTTATTGACCCCTTGATTAACAATTGCATCATAATCCACCCCAAAAAGGGCAGGATCAAAATCCCCTCTTGCAATTCTTCCCATCGCTTCCACTTTTCCTTTTTCAATCACCGCAGACTCATTCCACTCCTTACACTCTTCTTTGTCTTCTTCTTCATCACAGTCCTTGATAATTTTATTACCAGAAGAATCAACATAATCTCCCTTTTGATCAACATGAACAATATACCAAGTATAATAAAGATCTTCAGCAACATTTTTGAATCTTTGTGAATAAGCTGTGGCAGAAACAAAATCCCCTTCTTCAGGAGAAGTGTTGCTAAAATTTATTTCAGCCGTTGGAACATCTTCTTTTTGCTGAGCCCGACGCATCATATTTTTATCAAACCCATAGCGATCTTCTACTGTAGCTGATCCTTGCGTTACAAATTCGCTAACACTACTAATACCCAAAAGACTACCTAGACTACCAACACTACCTAGAGTGCCAAGAGAATCAAGATTGCCTCCGCTAATACCAAAACTTTCAGCCAAAGAAATATATGGAATAAAAAGAAAAATAACAAGAAAAATGCTTAATATTTTTTTAATTTTTGTTTTCATTTATATATCATATTATCTAATAAGACTTATCTGATAAAAAATAGTAAAATCAATTACCATACTAATAATCCAAGCAACCAAAGATGTTAAAATGACTGTTCTCGTTCTTAAAACTAACCATGCAAGAAAAATATTCACAAATAAAGTTAAAGAAAAAACCACAACTGAAAAATCTTTTCCCGATATAAAAAATGCAAGAAAAAGAAAAATAAAAAAAATTATCACACCCCTCCATGCTCCAACTACTTTTTCAGCTGATTTTAACAAAAATCCCAAAAAGAAAAATTGTCTAAAAAAAATAACTAATGGAGAAATTAAAAAACAAATAAAAAGAAAAACGTTTTTATCTCCTAAGTAAAAATCTGAAAAAGGGAAATTTTCATACCAACTAAATTTTACCATTAATAACAAAAATATTCCAATAAAAATTCCTCCAGAAATTAATGTAGTTAAAATTTCTCGTAATCCAAAATTAAAAGATAAATGAAAACTAGAAAGATTTTCTTTAAAATAAAATTTAATAACGATTATTGGTAAAATAAAAAACAAAAAAAGAGAAGAAAGAAGCCATTCCCAAACGCCATTAGTTTTAACATCTCTCATTAATAACCATTGCAAACCAATAATAATAACACTAATTAATAATGTTACATAAAATTGATTTTTTTTATTTAATATTTTTGCTTTCATTTAAATTTCCCTTATAACATTCTTTTTTTATAAAGATTCTTATCGTAACTTAAAGTAATTCAATCTCATCAGAAACTTCTTCTTTTTTCATTTCTAAGCGCTGTGCTGGATCAGTTGTCACAAGTTTATCCTCATTATACGAAGCCACCACCTGAATTGCAGCTCGCTTAGAACCAGCGAAAAAGATCCCTTCCCCTACTCCACTATTCATTAAAAGATATTTTTCTCTATCTGTTAAATAAAATGTATTAGCCACTACATCAATCGAAGATTGTGATTGTTTCATAAGAAGTTGCATAGAAGAATTTGAAACAATTGGTTTTCCATATTTTGAAGACATAAAATCGGAAATATCTTGAGTTATAGTAGTTAATCCTCCATAATATTTTCTAACTCTTTTTGCAATTGAATATAAGAATTTTGCAGCAGCTTCATGTTCCATCATTACCCAAGCTTCATCAACCACAATTATTCGTTTTTTAATATCTACTCGAATTTCATTCCAAATATGATGTAAAATTAGATACATAGCAATTGGTCTCAATTCTTCCTCAAGGTCTCTAATGTTAAAAACTACTAACTGATTATTAAGTGATATATTTGATGGATGATTTAAGAACCCCGAAAAGACTCCTTTTGTATATTTTTCTAGTCTAATTGCTAAATCCTCTGAGCCTTGCATATTTCTCAAAACTTCATATAAATCAGATAAAATTGGCATGGTAATCCCCGCTAATCTTTCTGGCGAAGTTTTTTCTGAGATATCTCTTGATGCATAAACTTCCCTAATCGCTCTCTCAAGAACAGCGCTTTCTTCTGGGGTTATACTTCCAAGCATTAACTTAAAAAGACCAAGTAAATTAGCGATATTAGATCTCAATAATTCGCTTATATCAACACCTTTTTCAATAGCTAACTGAAAAGGATTAACATGATGAGGAGAGTTAAGAGAAATTTTTATAAAACTTCCATCTACTGCCTCTGCTAAATATCGATACTCGTCTTCTGGATCAATGACAATAACACTCGTTCCAAGCATTAATGAACGTAATAATTCTAATTTAATCGCATAACTTTTACCAGCTCCAGATTTTGCAAAAACTACCATATTGGCATTTTCCATTGTAAAACGATCAAAAAGAATCAAAGAATTATTGTGCTTATTTACTCCATACAAAATTCCTTCATTAGAAGTCACATCAGCAGAAATAAAAGGAAATGAAGTTGATAAAGGTGCTGTATTAAAATCAATTCCAGTCATAAGCTTATCCGTACATAATGGTAAACATGAGTCAAAACCTTCTTTCATCCGAAAAATTGATTTTTTCGCATAAATTGATTGTGACTCAAGAGTTGTGATTAGATATGAAGCATTTTTATCAAGCTTTTCAGAACTTTTTCCAAAAACATTTACATAAACGCCCATCTTAAAAAACTTTTCAACTCCTTCTTGCAATTTATCTCTTAATTCTTCTACATTTCTATACGCCATTTCAAGCATTGGATTACGGGTTAATCCCTTTTTTGATTCGATGTCAAGCTCTGATTGAATTTGAGTGGTTTTTTTTCGCAAAGACTTCATTATCTTAACAGTTTCAATTGGGTGAACAAAAATAGATATATCCATTGGCAAATCCAAGGAAATAATCCCCCCCATCCATCCAATTGGTAAAATTTTTGGATAAGCTGTTATAAACAACGTTCGACAATAAACTTCTCCAATTTGAATATTAGAAGAAGAAATAGCTAAAGCTGAAGGAGCAATAAAATCTAAAACCCTGACTAGACCTTCTCTGTAAATTCTATTTTGCTCTTGAATATCATTCTTATTAATATTCGGAACTTGAGCAATTTGTTGCTTTTCTTTATTTTCTTTTTTCTTTTTAGATAACTTGAACATCTTAATTATTTCTTATTTTTACTTCTTCTCCAATTCCATTTTATTTAAATCCTCCATTTTTACATACTCAAATTCAGATGGATTATATGAATTATAAAAAAGTTCAATTAATTCTTCTGTGCTAAGTGGAACCATTTTAACACCTGTGCCAGATAATGTTTCACTTATTTGATCAACTCTTTGAAAAAGTTGATTTTTATATGTTTCAAAATCTTCGTTTTTTTGATAGATAGTTTTTCTTGGATTAATAGTAGAAGAAATCTTACTTAAAAATCCTTTTTGTTTATTTTCTATTGAGTAAAAAGGAATAATAATATAAAAAAGTTTAGTCATAATATTAGCCATTCCAACTAATTCACCAACAAAAGTTGTATAATCCTCTATTTGTCTTCGAAGTAATTCATTTGTTTCTGTTCGACCTTTTCTTTTCAACATTGATAAATATGGATCAACATCAAATTTCTTTGAAGAAACAACTATTTGAAAAGGGAAATCAAAAGCATTTAAAAATCCTTGATAAGCAAAAATTAGTCCTTCTTGTTCTTGGTCAGATTTTAAATCAAAATTAATCGCAGAAACAGCTAGAACTGCTCTCAAAGAACCATCTTTTAAGACAACTGCATTTTCTTTTATTTCAGCAATATCCATTTGATCCTGAAAGGATGGATATTTATCTTTGTTTTTATTTTCTTGCATAACCGTTAACTTTAAAGTTACTGTGAATTAAGAATGTTTACTATTTTGTCTAAATCTTCAATTTTTTTCTTTTTTACTCTTGTTTTATTATTTTTCTGTAAATTAGGGCTAGCTTTTTGATATAAACCTTCTGCAGAACTAACTGTTTTTCTCCAAATAAAAATTCTTGGTTTGAAAAAAAATGTTGAACTATTACCAAGATATTCTAATAACGACGCTCCATTAATCTTAACAAAGGCTAATCCAGCTGAGGCACCAATGATCATAATGCCAAAAACAACAAACAGGACAAACGAAACAAAAGTCCAAAGAACAAATAGCATTACTCCACCAATAGCAAACCAACCCAATTGCTTAGCGGTTAACTGAAAAGCAATTTTGTCTTCTATATCAATAAATTGTGGGACTTGATAACGCATTTTATTATTTGCTTATACAAAATCACTCAAATCTAAAACATTTTGATCGTTTTCACTTCTACTTTTTTTCTTTTCTTTTTTTTCTACCTGAAGATTCGGATCTGTTTGTTTAAGACTAATGACATTATTACTTGGAATTTCTGAATTATTTTTTTTGGAATTTCCGTCCACTTCAAACCTAGGAGTACTCTCAATTTTTTCAAATTTATCTTTTTGTTTTAAATTATATTCAGGTTGTTTTGAAATTCTTTCTATTCCTTTATTTTCAACTAAATCATTTTCCAAGTTATTATCATAACTTTTCATAATACCATTTAATTTTCTTTTCCCATTATCCAACGCTCTACTTTCGTTAAAATCAATCTCCTTAAATTCCTTGTCAACTGCCACAAGAGAATCATCATCAAAGGCTTTTAAAATCACTCCTAGATTCTCTATTTCATCTTGATCTAAACCCTTAACGCTCTTTGATTTAAACAAATAATCACTTCTTTCAAGAGAACTATGCTTATTCCCCCCTACTTCTTGAAAATAATTTGTTAACCAATTTTTTACATTACCCGCCACTAAATATTCGCTACCTTCAGGTCTCAATGCTTTCTCTGAAATTTGTTGTTTTTGAATTTCTGGATATAGCCTCACTGCTTCCTTTAGTGTTAATTTATCAATTATTTCAGTATATTCTTTTTCTCCAGCTTGTTTAATTTTTTTTACTATTTCTTTAATTAACTGAAGAAAAACTGCTAAATCAGCTTTTTCAATATTAATATTCTCAATTGCTATCTTTTTTATTCCGTCTTCTTTGAGATCATCACAAAAAATATCTCTAATTATCCTGGCTGTATATCCAATTTTCTGCCAATCAGAAATCCCAAATTTCTCACAAATTTTTTGAATTTCTTCTTCTACCGTGTCACCACCAATTCCAAGTCTCACTTCAAGCGAAGCTTTTTGAAATTTTTCTTCATACCATATCTCAAACTCATCTCCATCAACTTTGTCATCACTATTAATTCTCGCAAAAACAGGATTAAGTTGTAATTTATTTATTTTCATATATTTTTATTTTTCAGGAAAATGTTTTTTTATCTCTTTGTCATTTCTAAGTCTTAAGTCTCTTTGTACATCAGAATGAGTTCTTATATTCTTAACTGTTTTTTTATCTTCTTGTAGATTAAGATTCCCTCTAATTGCTCTTGCCTTTTTTCCTGTTAAGTTCTTATTGCCTTTTTTAACAGCATTATTAAGATCAAATCCCATCTTTTTAATATGATCAAAAATTTCTTTATCCTCAAGAAGCTCTTTATCCATTTTTAATATGTCATCAAGAGATTTTTTGTCTATATCTTTTTTAACTTCAGACTTTGCACGGTTTTCCGCTTCTATTCCAATCTGCTTTTCATTTGTAATTACCCCTTCCTTTTTAACAATAGCTTTTTGTTTATTAATATTACTTTCGTATCTACCAAGAGAATTTTTATCTTTTGAATTTTTATCAAAAGTATCCTTGAGTGAATTATTTCCTGTTAATTTCATCGCCTCCTCAGCCGCTGAATGCTCTTTTCCTTTATTTAAAAATCCTTTTTTTGATAAATACATTGCTGCTGCAACTCTTGATTCTTTACTGGCCCTTGTGTTATTCATTTTTGACATAGCATCATCCTTAGTAAGAGACTTATCCTCTTCAAGTTTTTTCACTTCCTCATTATTTACACTTCGTTCAAGTTCTTCTGTTTCACCAGAATACCTAGCAACTTTATTTTTATAGTCTTTTTCTCTTTCTTCTTTTGTAAAAGGCTTAACTATTTTTGAATTTTTTACACGATTTTTTGTTCCTTCATATCTAGCTTTTAAATCCTCTTTTAATCTAAGAGGATTTTTACTTCCTCCTGCCGCCATATTCGCTCCATAAGCTCCTACTGCCCCTGCTGCAACAAGAGGAGCTGCTGCGGTATAACCAACTCCCTTAGCAGCTGTTTTTCCCCATTTACTCATATTTTCCCCTCCCCACCCTATAACTGCACTTGCCGCTCCTTGAGACAATGTTCTGGATTGATCAAATCCATACCAAAGCAAATAAGCTCCTGCGATAAAAGGAATTAGCATTTTTAAAACTTCAGAAATCATTTGTTCTAAGGCCTTTTGATTAACACCAACGGATACCGATCCAAACATACCAGCATCGCCACTAGTTATAGCCGCTGAAGCCGTACTAACCACTATCAAAGCTAACCATAAAAAAAACATCATTAACGGACCAAAAAATGCCCATGAAACCATTTTTTCAAACCATTTTTTTGTTAACTTTCCAATTGCAGTTCCCGGAAGAGAAAGTCCAAACATAGCCATTGGAGAAAGAATCACTAAAACCCAAAAAGCCACTAAACGAATTACCATAGCTATCGCTAAAATTCCTATTAAAACTGTCAAACAAAACAAAAAAATAATTGATATCAATAATGCAACAAAAAAAGTAGCGGAATTGTCAAATGGAAAGCCTCCTAATACCTTTCCCATACTAAGCTTATCAGCAAAAACATTAATGAAATTATTCCCAACCAAAGTAATTGCTTGACTAAAAAATCCCATAGTTAATTGTGAAATATCAATAATCACTAAAGAAATTGCTTTTGAAAAATTTACCAAAACTGCTGCCATTATCACTCTAAAAATTAATTTTTTATCATTATATTTATCAATTCCCAAAATGATTGAAATTGCAATAAAAACTATAATAAGAATAAAAAATAAATTAAAAAAATCACGAATAACTGCCCATGAAGTATTTAAAACAACTAAAGATGTTGGGGAGAAAAAAACATCATCAAATAATCTACCAGATATCGTAAAATCTAAAATTTTTAAAAAGAAAAAATAAATATATGCAATAAGTTTGAATATTAAATAAAAAATAGTAAGCGTTCCTTTAAAAAACATATTTCCCCAAAAGCCACCGGTAGGTTCTTCCAATAAGTCAGGAGCCTTGACTCCCTCTTCTGTTGCAAAAGAAAAAAATGGTATAAGTAATAAAAAAAATGAAGCCACAAAACTAATTGTTTTTTTATTTCTCATCTTTCCAGTAAAATTTTCTAACTTAAAATAAAACAGAAACAATCTGTCTTCTATTGTTTTTTTAATTTTAAAAATATAATTACTCATTAAAAAATAACAACTGCTTAAAAATTGCTTGTTTTTAAAATAATGATTTTTTATTTTAAATTTTTGCATTAAACCTTATTATTGAAATGAAACAGATCCCATTCCTGAATAATTTCCTCCTGCTATTGCATCTACAGCCTGCAAACCTGTTACTCCTGCAACACCTTTATAAAGAGGTCCTAAAGCTCCTTTTGCCAGGCTCCTTAAAGCCTCTTTCCCTGATCTTAAAGATGCTGCTAATATCTCCGATGGATCAAATTCCGTTCCCATTATTGCTGCTATCTCTCCAGCAGTTGTCGCATTAGCAATCAAGTCTTGTTGTAGTGTCTCTGCTTTAGCAACCTTACTAGCAAGTACTTCTCCAGAAACCTCTCCATTTCCCCTGTAGCCATGTCCAGTTGCCTCCGTTATCTTCGCTTCTTTAATAACTTCTCTGGTATTACTTATATTTGTAGCTTCACCCATAAATCTTCCATATAAATTTTCTCTATCACCTAATATCCGAGGGATAACTTCAACTCCTCCCCCAGAAGATGCTTTAAAAAGATCTTCTTTCACGTTAGCACCCGGATTAAGTATATTTTCTATTTCTGATCCCCCTACTTCAGAAGATAAATCGTTTTGAATAGCCTTTTGCGTTATTCCTCTTGCCATATCAGTATAATCACCCCCACTATCTCTATCTGCTACTGTTGCATAAAGATTAGTTACATAATCTTCTGTTTCATTTTTAACTTCACCACTTAAATAGGAATTAAAATTAGTAATTAACTGATCATCTGCTTCACCCCTAACTGTATTAGCAAAGGCCTTCAGTCCTTCTTGCTTAAGTTTTGCAATAAATATCCCTTTAATTTGTTCTGACAGTTCCGCCCAAGTTTCATGCATTATTTCGGCTGCAATCGACTCAAACCACAATCCTCCCGCATTGACTTTTTTAATATTAAAATTAAAAACAAAAAATATTGCTATTAAAAATATAATTAAAGTTTTTTTACTTTTATTTAACATTCCTTAAGATAAATCTTTTAATAAATTTATTTACCAAAAATCCTTAAAAATTATCAGCCACTGATGATAAATCAAAGGAGTCTATTTCATATTCATCTAAAACTTCTTGTATTTCTTGTTGAACAAGCTCAAGTTCAAAAAAAAGTCCTTCTATTTTTCCAGCATAAACTAAAAGCGTAAGAGGGTCATCATCACTTAATAGTTTCATTTCATCAATTTCATTGTAAAAAATTTGATAAATATTTAAAATGGATAAATGCTGTTCCACTAAAACATATGGGGCTTCAAGTTTTTTGATTTGTTCAAATGTTTCTTTTATTGTGTTTTTATATTCTTGTATCTCCTTTAAATTTCCTCCTTCAATATCACCTTCAATTTGAAAAATATAATCTGATATCTTACTAGGTAAATCACTAATATCATCTAATTCAAAAGGACGATTTACTGCTAAAATATATAAAATTGAACTCATGTATCCTTCTATTTGCTCTTTTTCGACTTGTCTCACCTCATCTTCTTCTCCTTCTGGCTTAGACAGAATCTTTATATCATCCTCGGAAATTTCAACTTCTATTTCTTTGGTTAAATTTTCATCAGCTAATCCATTAATAATCTCACTTAAATCACCTTCTCCTCCACTTTCAGAATATAATTCACTTAATTCTTCTTCAGTAACATCTCCTGTGGTTATTAATTCATTTAAAATCGCCGCCTCACCAAATTCTTCGTTTTTAATTTCTTCAAAAAACTCTTCTGTAAGATTAACATCGTTATCTCCTAAGACCTGGGTCTCTTTATCCGCAATTAACTTATCTCCTGGAGCAGGTTTTAGTGGATCATATCCACTTTCAATTTCAACCTTATCAGAATAACCATCTCCATCAGTATCTTTTTTCTCTGGATCTGTTCCATAAGAATATTCTTCTTTATCAGAAATACCATCTTGATCCTTATCTTGAAAAACATTAAGACCATTAATATCCGCCCTTGACAAATTAAACCAAGCCAAAAACATAATCGCAAAAAAGATTGCAATCTTATTAAATAATAATTGTCGTTCTTGTTTTTTATTTTTCTTTTCCATTTATATTTCTATAATACAAGTCTTTTCATATTATAAATTACTTTTGTAATATTAGCAAACAAAAAATATTCTTTTTTTATAAATAAACATCTTCCAACATTCTAATCTTATATTCTTTTTTTATTATTTTTTAATTGCATAAAAAATACCATATTGTCCACTTCCTTCCTTAAGAGCCTTGTATTGATAGTGAGCAGCCCAAATGTTCCCCATCTGTATCTTACTCCTAAATTTTATTTTATTTAATATTTTACCAAAAATAATACCAGGAAAAGAGAGTATATACAATCTTCTTGAAGAAGGCATGATATTTTTCGTTATATCCTTAAATAAAATATTACTAAATCCAATTTTCTGTAAGGATTTTTGAAAATAATTTTTATTACAAAAATCATCAAGCATCCATCCCCTTGCTGTTTCCGAAAGATATTTTTTTTGTTTTTCAGTTAAATTGTCAAGGGCAAATGCATCGGCAACTACAAGTCTTCCTCCCTTTTTTAAAACTCTATACGCCTCTTGAATAAAGTCCTTTTTATCATTTGCGTAACAAACACTTTCAATTGCCCAAACTACATCAAATGAATTATCCGGAAGACCAGTCTTTACAAAATCTACAGTTTTGAAATTTGTTTTATCGAAAACACCAATTTTTATTGCATTTAATCGAGCTTTTTCTATTTGTTTATCAACTATTGAAATACCTACAACATTACAACCAACTTTTTCAGCAAGATAAATCACTCCACCACCAACCCCACAACCAGCATCTAAAACAAGATCACTTTTTTTAATTTCTGCTATCTCTGCTAATATTTGATTTTCACGTAACAATGCTTGAGATAAATTTTTAGTAGTATCATCCCAATACCCCATGTGCATTGAAAGATTTTTTTTAAGTCCCCAGAATAAAGAATAATCAATTTCACATTGATTATAATATTCAATAATTTTTTTTATATTCATTTATTTTAAAATTATTTATAAAAACATGAAACTTATAATGAATAATCCATACACAGAAACCAAGCCTAAAAGCCACCAATTTAAACAAGAGGTAGGTATTTTTTTATTAACTATTTTCCAAAAACTAATTCCTCCAAATAATACTGCTGGTATTAATAACTCTTTTTCACTAATCACATAAATAGAAAATGTATAACAAAAAAATACCAATACTGCCAAAATAAATCTTGTATTTTTTTCACCAAATAAGACTGGTAATGTTTTAATCCCAAATCTTCGATCACTTTCAATATCCTTAAGATCTTTAATTGGAATAATTAAACAATAAGCGATAAATAAAAACCAAAATATTCTCCAAGGAAATTCAACTAGTGATTGTTCTTTAGAAATTAAAATATATCCCATTATTAAAAAAAGTAACGAAGAGAAAGAAGCAATAATAAGAGAAATTGGAAAAAATTTCTTTAACCGAAAAGGTGGAGATGAATAAACCCAAGTTAAAATAGTATACACAATTATGATAATAAAAAATTTAGATCCAATTAATAACGAAGAAATAAATGCAATTAAAAGAAAAATAAATCCCAATTCCCAATATTCTTTTTCACTAAAAACTCCTTTAACTAAGGGACGTTTCTGATTTGTCATCTTATCAATATTTAAATCAAAAATATCATTTACTACTACTGAGAAAAGCCAAATAAATAAAATTGCTATTAATAAATTTAAAACAGCTAAAATTGGGAAAAATCCCAATTTAAAATACTCTGGAAAATAAAAAGCGCCCAAGCTCATTCCAATAAAAAATAATCCGAAGTTAAAAATCATTTGAGGATACCGAATATTTTTTAAAATTGCTAAAAATTTTTCCTTATTAATAAAATACTGCATTAAACTAATAATAATAAACAATAATATTATATAAAAAAATGAAAGTTTATATCCCATGAAGGAAATAAAAGAAACCCCTTCATGAGAAAAATATCTCAATGGAGATAAAAACATTGCGGAAACCTCATTATAAGTGATTTCTAAAACGTTTTTTTCTCCAAAAATCGTTCCAATTAAAACAATAATACTCGGAATAGAAGCTAAAATGAAAAATAGACAATAAGCTCCAAAAACAAAAAATACCGTTTTAAACCAACTTCTTTTATAGTAAAAAAAATAAAAACCTAGAAGAATAAGCACTAAAACTACTTGGATTCGAGGTCCAAGAGTTATCCCTATTGATATATTATCACCAAAAAATGAAATAAATTTTTCAAAAAGACCCCTAACTCCATCAAAAAGATAAAAATCGAAAAACATTCTATCTTTAAAATATATTTTATCAATTATAGGAGGAAATATTATTATCCAAAAACCCCACAATAAAATACTAGCAGTTTTTTTAAAATCATTCCCTATTGTAAAATGAATATAAATTAAAAAAACTAAATAAGTTAAAAGAAAAAACAAAAAAGTATGCAAAAAACAAATTACAAACTCTTCAAAAGTTTGATTTTTAAATCCAAAAAGGAATCCTTCAATAATAAGTCTTGCAATAATAACACTAAAAAAGGAGACTATCCAAAGTGTTAATCCCCCCTTAAGACTATTCTCTAAAAAACTTATCGTTTTCTTAACTTTATCTAACATTACTTTAGGCAATAATAATATTCTTAATAATTTTATCTCCTATTTTATCATTAATCATTTTCATTAAACTCATTTTTTTCATTCTCAATTCGCTTTTCCAAACAGAACTTCTGCACTTCGCTCTCACATTATTTTGATCTTTAATCTCTAAATTAACAGAACTTAAACCAATTTCACCAAATTGCTCTAATAAAACTTCTCGAAAAGCCTTTTCAATAACATATTTATCAATTCTCTGTTTCTTTTTCCCAATACCCCTCCCTGTTAATTTAACTTTTCGCTCTAATGCCCCTTGAAATGTTTGCCACATTATAAATTATCCTTTAATTATAGGCATAATCACATAAGAAAATTTTTCATCTTCCTCTTTTTCAGATTTCAATCCTCTAATCATAACTGGTGATTTACTAGGATTTAACTTCAATAAAATATTATCAACATCTGATTCAACTATATTCAATCCTTCTAATAAATAACGACAATTAAATATAACTTCAAATTCTGGACCACTTATCTCAGCCTCAATTTTAGAAATATTTTCTCCTGAATCAACTGACTCAGCGGATATTTTTAAAAATTTATTATTCTTAGAATTACTAATTTTAACTTCACCATTATTAACCGATGCTACTAACGAAGCAATTTTAAGAGCATTTAAAAATTCGCTTTTATTAATCCTAGCTTCTATTTCATATTTTTCTGGTAAAACCTGATTATATTCTGGATAACTTCCATTAATTAGCCTTGAAATTAAATTAACTGAATCATTTTTAATAAATAATTGATTTTGACTAATTATTAATTCAAACTCACCATCTTCAATAATTCTCTGTAATTCAGAAAGAGTTAAATAAGGAATAATAATTGACGGTGTATTATTTATAAAAACCTCATAATCCTCACCTATTGCCTCTTCTGGTAATTCAATTTTAGTTTCAGTTAATCGAAAACTATCTGTTGAAGCAAAAACAATTTCCTTCAACGAAAACTTAATTAATATCCCATTTAATTCCTGTCTAGTATCATTATGAGCAACTGAAACTAATAATCCTGGAATTGCTTTATTAAAATTATTAGAATTTATTTTAATAAAATACTCACTTGGCACTTGAGGAATAATTGGAAAATCCTTTGCTTCCATCCCCTTTATTTTAATTTTATGATTTTCAGAATTAACCTTTAATTCTGTTCCACTTAACTCACATTTTACAGTATCATCTCTAATGCTAGTTAAAAAACCACTTAATATTCTAGCTGGAATAGTTATTTCTCCTTCTTTTTCAATTTTAGCTCCCACATAAGAACGAATTGCTATTTCAAGATTAGTTGCTCCAATTAACAACCTTCCTTTTTCTGTTTTAATTAAAATATTAGCTAAAATTGGTAAGGTTGTTTGTTTAGAAACAATTCTTTCAACTTTACTAACTGCTTCTTTTAAATTATTTGTTTTACAAGTAAATTTCATGGTGTGTATAGTTATATAAATTATATATATTATTAAATACTATTATTACTACTATAAACTTTTATGTTAATAAGTTATAAAAATCCTTTATTTATAAATATAATTAGCATTAAAACTTGGGGATAAAAAAGTTTAAAAGTATTAAATATTAATGTTGATAACTTATTAATAGTAAAGTAGAGTAGTTTTTGGATAACTTATTAACATTTTAATTAACATCCTTAACATCTAATTCACAGGTTGTTAACAGGATATTAAATTATAAATTTAATAAGTTATAATTCATCTATCTTCTTTTTTATTTCTTCTGTCTGCTGTTTATCCTCTTGTTCTTGGGCTGAATAATCAATCAGTTTTGGTTTTTTATCTACCACATCCTCATTTTTAACTAAATCCTTTGGTCTCCTTTTTTCTTCAAACATTTCTTTAAATTTTTGTGCTTCTTTATTATCCTCTAAAGTTGTATATAATTCTTCTAAAATCATTAATCGCCCCATATTTAAATCGTCTTCCCATTTTTTTGCAATTATATCAACTGTCTCTTTTAGTTTTTCTTTATAATTTTGTAAATTTTCATCAACCTCATTAAACTTATCCTTATCACCATTTTCATTAAGCACTTCCTTTATCATTTCTCCCTGATTAATATTTTCTTTAAAAATACTGAGATGTCTAAATCCGTTCCCTCTTTCTTGGTACCGTTCAAGTTGTTTATTAGAATCAGTGATGTCTTCAAGATATTCCTCAGTAGAGTTAGGGTTATTTACTATATTCCATTTTAAATCTATCTTTTCCTGGTTTTCTATTGAGACTTCTTTTTGACCTTTAATAGTTTCTTGTTGTGGTGTTTCTTTGTTCATAAATTTTTATATTAATTAATTTGTTAAAGTTATTTATTAATTAAGTTATATTTTATTTAAAATAAACCCCATTCCTCCTGGCATCTATTTAAGTAAAACTTCTAGTATAACCACTAAGACGTCCTCTTGTTGATAATTCTCTAAAATCGCAATAATAATTCGTATTTCGTAAAAATTAAAAATCTACAAATTTTTCCTTAATAAATTTTAAATGATCTTCCATAATTTTATTACCCTCCAATTCTTTTTCAATTTTTCCACAAGCATAAATAGCAGTTGAGTGATCTCGACCACCAACTGCCTTCCCTATTTCAGGAAAAGAAAGGTTTAATTCAGTCCTTAATAGGTATATTGCAAGTTGTCTTGGTTTAATAATTTTCTTTTTTCTGCAACGACCTATTATTTCTTCTTTTTTAACATCAAAAAATTCTGCAACAGAACAGATAATTTTATCTGGGCTTAAATCTTTTTGTCGATTAGTTGATATAACATCTTCTGTTTGACCCATTATTTTTTCAAGAGATGGAGGATAATTTTTTAGTTGATAGGTTACAATTATTTTATTTAGAGCTCCTTCGAGTTCTCGAACGTTATGATAGATATTTTCAGCTAAATAAATAATAATATCCTCGTCTAGCTTGAAATTCTTTTCTGCCAATTTCTTTTTAATAATTGCCATTCTTGTTTCTAAATCAGGCTTACTAATATCAGCCATCATCCCTCCCTCAAATCTTGAACGAAGTCTATCTTCAAGGGTTGGAATTGATTTTGGTGGTCGATCAGAACTGATAATTATCTGTTTTTCTAGTTGATATAATGATTCGAATACATGAAAAAACTCTTCCTGAGTCTTTTCTTTATTAGAAAGAAATTGAACATCATCAATAATTAATACGTCGAGTTGAATGTATTCATTTTTAAAATTCTTAGCTTTTGATGTTTGAATTGCAGTAACAAGCTCATTAGCAAATCTTTCCATGCTAATATACTTCACTTTTTTATTAGGAAAATTTTGAAGAATCTCACTCCCTGTTGATTGAAGAAGATGCGTTTTTCCTAGTCCTACTCCCCCATAAACAAAAAGTGGATTATAATTTTTTCCTGGATTTTCCGCGACTGATCGACAAGCGGCATAAGCGAGTTCATTATTGGAACCAATTACAAAAGAATTAAAGCCATATCGATTGTTAAGGTTACTATTAACAGAAAATCCTCCAAAAGGCTTTGAAGAAGGTTTGTTAAGTTTATTTCGTTGTGGCTGTGAAGAAGCATTTGTTTGTTGTTGAGACTGATTTGTTTTTAAGTTTACAATAGAGTCAATGCTTCGAGAAGAATCCTGACTATCAGAGATTAAACAAGAAAACTTTGTTACTTTGGGGTAAAATTTTTGAACAGAATCCAGAATATTTTTTCGATATTTTTTTTCTAACCATTCTTTAGCAAAAATATTTGGAACATTCAAAACAAACTCGGAGTCGCCGATTTGATTAACTGAAGTATTTTTAAACCAAGTTGTGAAACTTGCTTTTGACAAGGAAAGCTCTATTTCTCCAAGAACTGCCTGCCAAAATTCGTCATGGGTCATAACTTTTTGTATTTACAATAAAAAAATTACCCCCTAAGTAATTGATTTATATATCTTATATTATTATCTACAACTAAGCAACAAGGTAAGTGTTCAGAACTTGTGGATATCCTGTGGAGGGTGTGGATAACTTTTGTTTTCGGGTGATCAACCATAGGCTGAAACTACAGAGTTATTTTTTAAGCAAATGCATACATTTGTTAATATTGGGGGACTTTGTAAAATTACGTAGAAAAGGACTAATAAATTATTTAAAACACGAATATATAATTATGTCAAGGGGTAGAGATATTAATATAGTCAAAATGTTTCACGTGAAACATTATAGCATTTAAGGGAGGTGAAATTGTCAAGTAGGTTATTATTAAAATGTTTCACGTGAAACAATTATAATCCTTTTAAAATTTGATAACTTTTGGATATGCTTATCTCATGGTCTTTATAGCTAGTTGGTTTTATTTGGTTTTTTCAGAATGTTTCACGTGAAACAAAAAGGATCATTTAAGAAAGGATCTTTATTTATGTTTAACGTTATAAAATGTTTCACGTGAAACAATTTAGATTAAAAAACAGCAATTAAAAACTAAGAAATGTTTCACGTGAAACAAAAAGGGATACTTTAAAAGTTTATTAATTTACAATACCCTATTATTAAGGCTTTTCCATTTCAGAATGTTTCACGTGAAACATTTTCATGCGTTTCAAAAGTTTGTTAATTTATAAAACCCCTATTATTAAGGCTTTTACATTTCAGATTGTTTCACGTGAAACAAAAAGGGAAAATTTAAAAATTTGTTAATTTTTGAAGGCCTTAATAAGAGGATTTTTATATTTCAGAATGTTTCACGTGAAACAATTTAAAGAGAGGAAATTAGTGGTCTTGACATAATACAATATACATTGCATAATAAATTGACCAATGAAGGTGCTTGTGATAAAAATAGTTCGAACAAAAGTTGACACATGTAATAACTGTATGGTACGATTATTAATATAAATACAAATAAATATATGAAAAAATACACAAAAGAAATTAAAGAAAAGATAATAAGTTTCAGAAAAAAAGGATTAACTTATTCAGAAATAAAAAAAAGTATTGGGATTGAGATACCAAAAAGCACGATGTCAACTTGGTGCAAAGGCTTAGTGTTACCTGTTTTTTATAAGGAAAAAGTAAGATTAATTGTAAATAAGAATTTAAAGAAGGCTAGAAAAAAATCAATTATTTCAAAAAGAAAAAAGAAACAGGATTATTTAAACTCACTTTTCTTTAAAAATAAGCAAGTAGATATTAAAATAAAAGACTTTGATGTTGCTAAAATTGCTTTAGCGGTTTTATATTTAGGTGAGGGAGGAAAAAGAGAGAATGGGGCATTGGTTTTTGGAAATTCAAATCCAGACATTATTAAATTATTCTTGAAACTTTTAAGATATTGTTATAAGATTGACGAATCAAAATTTAGGTGTACATTACAATGTAGATTTAATCAAGATGTCTTAGGGTTAGAAAAATTTTGGCAAGAGATAACCCAGATTTCTTTTGAACAATTTTACAAGGTTCAAATTGATCCCCGCACAATTGGAAAACCATCAAAAAAGAAAGATTACAAAGGGGTTTGTAGAATTGATTATTTTTCCTCTGATGTTTTTTGGGATATTAATATTGTAAATAAAATATTAATTAATTTTAGTTTCAATTAAACCTTTAACACTTTAGTAATTTGATTTTCGTCAAAGGAGAATGAGATTTGATTAATTAGAAATTTGTTTGTTGTTTTATATAAATATTTGGGGATATAGCTCAGTTGGTAGAGCGTTTCCGTGGCACGGAAAAGGGCAGGAGTTCAAATCTCCTTATCTCCACAACAAGTCCTTGTAGTTCAATGGATAGAATAAGAGTTTCCTAAACTTTAGATTCAGGTTCGACTCCTGGCAAGGACACATTTTAGAGGAGTTTCTTTATTTTAGTTGTGTTTAAGATTTGAATAATGGCAGACAGGGAATAAGGGATTTCTGCTGGGGGCACAAAAAGGTATTTAGTTGTATAGTTTCTGTTAGCAATCTGTGGATAGAAAAAGTTTATCATAAAAAGCTTTACTTAAAGGGTTAAATCCTTGTGGATAACTTAAGAAAAAATGAAATCATGATAATAAAAGAGGTTTTTAGTAGGTTTTTGATAAGATTTTGGTAATAAGAAATTAAGAAGTTTTAGGATTTATGGTTATGGAGAAGGTAGAACAATAAGTATAACCATCACTCCCTTTGGTGTATTCTTCTCGGAATTGTTCCATGTCATATTCTGGATCAAGAATCGCGTTTCTGACAATATGAGCAACTGTGTAATTTTCATGTCCCATGCTACCATAACTTACATAATTGACATGGAAGATAAAACGAGCATTTAGGTCAAAACCAAAATTTCTCAATAAATTTTCTTCTTTTGTGTCTATGTGTCCAGGAGGGACCGAGGACGTATGGTTATTAGACCAAAAGCAGTAGAATTCAAATTGCATGTCTTTCCAGTCGCTTCCACCATTAATTTTATCCAAGGATTTTAATAACTCATTTCTTTTTTTCATTTCCCTCTCCTTTTATTCAATTTTCAATGAACTTCCTTTAAGTTGTTACTTTGAACCTATTTTATCGTAACGAGATATAATAGCATAGAATAGATAATATTTCAATAGTTTTGTTGATTAGTTTTAAAAAGTAGTGTAAGATGTTATTAAAATAGAATTATTTAAAAATAATAAGTTTTTAAAAACAGTTATTTTTGTAAATTTAGTGAAATTAATATCGAAAAATGGTTAAATTAACAGATTTAGACAAAAAAATACTATTTGAGCTTGAAAAAGATGGAAGAGCTAGTTATTCAAAAATAGCTAGAAATATTAAAACTTCTCCACAAGTAGTAAAGTATCATATGGCAAGATTTAGGGATGAAGAGGTTATTAAGCATTTTTGGGCTTTTATTGATTATGATCGAGTGGGATATTCATTTTTTTGGGGATATTGGTTGAAATTTAGTGGTCTCACTAAAGATCAACAAGATGCGATGTTTTTGAAATTAAAAGAAAATAAGTATATCCCAATTATTTTTCGATGTGATGGCTATGCAGATGCTTTTATTGCAATCATTGCCCAAGATGTTTTTAGTCACAATAAAATTCTTCAAGAGGTTTTTGGTGAATTTGGTAAATACATCACAATGAGTGAGATTGTGGTTGGATTGGGATTTTTGAAATTTCCTCGATCGTATTTTCTTAATAAAGAAAACGAAGAAGAAAGCGTTAGTGTTTCAGGGGGATTTAAAAAGGTAGTGAAACTGTCAGAATTAGATCAAAAAATTATTTCACTTCTTCAAATTGATGGGAGAATGGAGTTTTCAGAAATGGCAAAGGTTTTGGGCGTGACAACAGGGGTTGTTCATAGGAGTTATACAAAAATGATTAAAAAGGGAATTATTACAAAAACAACATTTACTTTAAACTATCAATCTATTGGATTAAGAATGTTTCGAGTTTTATTTAAGATAAAACAATTTAACAAAGAAAAAGTGGAGTCTTTGTATCAATTTTGTGTGAAACATCCAAATATTGTTAATTATGTGAAAGTGATGGGGAATTGGCAACTTATGTTGGATATTGAAATTAAGGATCGAAAAGCGTTAAGAGGGTTGATAAATCAGATGAAACATGATTTTAATGATATTATTTTTCAAGTTGAAGTGAACGAGGTTTATCAAATAGATAAGTTTACTCAAATGGCGATTGAATATCCAGATCTTTTGTCTGTTAAAAAGGAGGATGTTGATAATAAGGAGGAAGAGTTATAAACAAATAAGTTGATAATCTGTGGATAGTGTACTATTATTATGTAAACCTTTATTTAAAGGATTAACTAGTTGTGGATAACCTGATGAAAAGTCAAAAAATATCGGAATCGGTGTTGATTATTATGAATAAAATTAAAAAAGCTGGATTTGAATCATATCTAGTTGGTGGTTGTGTGCGTGATTTGTTGTTGGGAGGGGAGCCAAAAGACTGGGATGTTACAACGAATGCTAAACCAGAAGAGCTATTGAAAATAATTCCAGATGGGAAATACGAAAATAGTTTTGGAACAGTAATGGTTCCTTTAAAATATATTAAAACAGAGCAAGAAGAAACTGTTGATGGGCCAAATATTGAAATAACTACTTATCGAATTGAATCGACTTATTCAGATAAGCGTCATCCAGATGAAGTGCAGTTTGCAGAAACTTTAGAAGAAGATTTGAGTCGAAGGGATTTCACAGTAAATGCAATGGCAATTGAATTGGATGAGAAAGGGAATCAAAAAGAGATTGTTGATCTGTTTAATGGACAAAAAGACTTAGAGAGCAAAGTTATTCGAGCGGTTGGTGAGCCAGATGAGCGATTCAATGAAGATGCGCTTCGAATGATGCGAGCGATTCGATTTTCAGTTCAAATCGGATTTGAGATTGAAAAGAAGACATTTGTGTCAATTGAAAAAAATTCAAAAAACTTGCAACATATTTCACAAGAGCGGATTCGGGATGAATTTGATAAAATTATTATTTCTCAAAATCCAAGCAAGGGAGTTGAGTTGTTGATTAAAAGTAAATTAATGGATCAATTTATTCCAGAAGTGATTGAAACAATTGGTGTGAAACAAAATCGTCATCATTATTATGGTCCATACAACACGGTTTATGCACATATGTTGGCAAGTCTTAAGAAATGTCCATCAGAAAAATTGGAAGTGCGGTTAGCATCTTTTTTTCATGATATTGGAAAACCAAATTCAAAAAGAGGAGAAGGGGAAATGGCAACTTTTTATGGACATGAATATGGAGGAGCAAAAATTGTGGATCGAATTATGAATAGAATGAAATATCCACGGAAAATTATTGAAAAAACCGTTTTATTAGTGAAAAATCATATGTTTTATTATAATGTGGATGAAGTTGGTGAAGCGGGAGTGCGAAAAGTGATTCGAAAAGTGGGATTAGAAAATATTAATGACTTGATTGATGTTAGAATTGCAGATCGATTAGGAAGTGGTGTGCCAAAGGCGGTGCCGTACCGACTTCGACATTTTAAATATATGGTAGAGAAAGTTTCTAAGGATCCGATTTCTGTTAAGCAACTAAAGCTTAATGGAGATATTATGATTACTGAAATGAATTTTAAACCGAGTCGAGAAATTGGTGCAATCCTGGATGTGCTTTTGGCAGAAGTGATTGAGAAGCCAGAGCTGAATGAAAAGGAAGGATTAATGAAGCGAGTGGAAGAACTTCGAAAAGAAGATTTGCAATCTCTTCGGTTCCTAGCAAAAAAGAAAATCAAAGAAGAACAGAAAAAGGAAGAAGAAGAGACAAAAGGGAAGTATTACGTGAAATAAAAAATTTTTGACTTTTAGTTTTCGGATAGTTTATAATCAAAGTATGGAAAATTCACAAGAAAAAGTAGCTTATGAATGGATAATGGCTGAGGCTGGTAAGATTAATGTTGTTGGTGAATTTTACTGTTCTACAAGAGATGTTTTTGAGGTAAGGTTCAATCAAATGATTAAGAATCTTTTTGAAAAAAGAGAAGAGGATGCTTCAATTGTTTCTGCTGTGGTTGGTGAAATTGCCAATAATTCTTTTGATCATAATATCGGAAACTGGAAAGATATTCCTGGAATATTTTTTAGTTATTTTTTTTCTGAGGATAAAGTGGAAATAATTTTAGCTGATAGAGGTCAGGGAATTTTTAGCACGCTTAAAAAAGTAAAATCGGAAATAGAAAATGACCAAGAGGCATTGAAAGTTGCTTTTACAGAAAGAATTTCCGGACGAGCACCAGAAAAACGTGGCAATGGCTTAAAATTTGTAAGGGAAAATATAAAAAACAAAAAAATGCATTTAAACTTTTTTAGTGGAACTGCTAGAGCGGAGCTTAATGATCAAATGAAAATAGAAAAAAATGCGGAAAATATTGAAGGATGCTTAGCAATAATAACTTTATAATTTTATGAGAATTGAACTTAAAAAAATTGGTGACGTCTTAGTCTCTCGTCCGGCTGGAAGAGAGGCATTTTTGGCAATCTCTGCTTATAATTTAAAAGATCTCAAAGAAGACGAAGAAATTGAAATTGATTTTTCTGGTGTAAAAGTCATTGCTCCATCTTGGGCAGATGAAGTGATCACAAAAATTGCCGAAAAATTCAAAAACGTAAAACTTTTAAACGCGGAAAACGAGACAGTGCAAGCGACACTAAAAACTCTGCGAGAATATTCGGATTTGAAGATATAGAAAATTAAAGAAAAATAAAAAAAAGAAAGGAAGAAGAAAAGATCAAAGGGAAATATTATGTGAAAGAAGTATTGACATTGGCTTGTTAATCAAATAATTTCTTGTTTTATTGAGGATAGATTTCTAAGGCAGGTCACATATTGACGGTTTATCTTTTGTAATTTATATAGAGTTGAAATTATTAAGAAAATAATGAAACTTTGTAAGGTTTTGTTAAATTGACAAACTTTATAAAGTTTGAGGATTATAAAAACAAAAAAACCAAAGAAAAAAGGCAGTGATCAGGTTTGATCGTTGCCTTTTGATTTAACGAGAATAGAAAGTAGTTTGTTTTGGTAACTTCATTGTCACCTTTATTCCCATTTTTTCGAGATATTCTTTTATTGCTTTGCCATTATCAAGAAGGAAATATATGTCACAGTTAATCTCAACGCTTTCATTTTTCTCTAAGGACAAATTATAATGTAAATAATGAGCCGCAGAAACCATTTTTTTCTCTAAAGATATTTCATATGGTACTAATATTTCGTTATCTCCATGTATCCTTATAAATAAGAAGGTATGGTGAGCATGCTTTTCATTTATCTCTCCCTATAAGCTTAAACGTATATATTTCATTTCCCACTCCTTATATATTCAGTTTTTAAAGTACATTCTTTAATTCTACTCGGGCTCGCTTGAACAATTCAAATAAAGCCGAGAGAATTGGGAAGTCGCAATGTTTTGCAACTTCCCGGGTTTTGTGATTATTTAGGAAATAATTCCAATGCTTCTTTGTAACTCATTTTTTCTTTACAAAGAATTTTTCCTATCCCTGCTGTTTTACCTAAAATGGATCCTCCCAGCCAAGTCTTCGATTTTTCAAATACAATGATTTTAGGAGTTTCTCGATCTAGTGCTTTTCCGGCGATACGAATCATCCACTCTTCATTTCCAGTTATTACTAAACTGAAATTATTTTTTTCAAGAAGTTCCTGCGCACGGAACTTGTTTTTAGCAGTTGTAATTTTACCGACGCAGTCTAATAATTCGTTAATTGCAATTTCTTTTTCTTTGTCACTTACTAATAATAAAGTTCCATTAGTCATTTCTATCTCCTTTATATATTCAGTTTTTAAAGTACATTCTTTAATTCTACTCGGGCTCGCTTGAACAATTCAAATAAAGCCGAGAGAATTGGGAAGTCGCAATGTTTTGCAACTTCCCGGATGTTTAGGAGAAATCAATTTCTTTCTCTCTTTCTATTAGGTGTCTTAATATGTTCATTCTAATTCCTCCATTGTAAGAATTTTTGGTTTCATATTTCTCTGATCGGCGTTTTTGGCGGTGAGCAATGGTTTCTGTATCTGGATGAAGTTCTTCTTTGAGATATTCAAGAGCTTCTTTCCACTGCTTTTTCCCTTCGTATTCGCAAATAACGGGGATTTGGAGGTTTATGCATAATCTTTCAACTGGAGCAATTGATAAGCCATGATGTTTGATGTCTGTGTTCATCACGATCGGGATGTTGTGTTTGATACAGTGATTGAGAACCAAGACCCCTGCTGGAGGAAGTTCATATCCACTGAATCCATTCCACTTTTCAACTTCCCTGAGAACTTTTATCCACCACTCTCTTGCGTCAGCATCTGCGCCCAATGCATAATCATTTTCTGCTCCATATCCAGCAAGGATATATTGGCATTGCATGCTTGTGATGATGTCAAAATCTGGGTGTTCATCAGAAAAAATTGATTTACATTCTCCCTTTGAGAAGAATATATCGGAAATTACTCCATCGTATTCATTTTTTCTTAACTTTTCCCATGCTTCATCCAAGTTTTTTGCAATTTCAATGTTTTCGCCAAAAATTGCTTTTGCATCTTCAATATGATTTTCGTTATCTTCGATAATGAGAATATTCATTGTTTTCTCCTTTTTTAAAGAACTTGTTTGTTTATCATTACAATGAAACTATTTCATCGTAATAAATTAGTATATACTAAATTGTAAAATTATGTCGGAGGGTGCATTGATTAAGTGAATAAAATTGACAATTAAGCCTTTATTTAATATACTTATTTTGTCGAAGTAATATCCACAACACCCGATTAAATAATTTTAAATTCCCCCTGGTATGTATTATGTATATGTACTTTTAAGTAAGAAAGATGGAAAAAGATATATTGGATATACTAGAAATTTAAAATTAAGATTTGAGTTGCACGTGAAAGGAGAAGTTAACTCTACAAAAAACAGAAGACCTTTAAAATTGATTTATTATGAAGCCTGTTTAAATCAACAAGATGCTACACGTCGTGAAAAGTATTTAAAAACTTATCACGGGACGATGTTTATCAAAAAGAGACTCAAAGCTTATTTAATTGGGTAAAATTAATAGAATATGCTAGAAAAACTATTAAAACAACTTAATTTTTCAGAAAAAGAAACCCAAGTTTATTTGGGCTTAGTTGAGTTAGGATCGGCGAAAGCTAAGGATTTATCAAGGAAAACGGGCTTAAATAGGACTACTATCTATGATATTTGTGATGCTCTTTTGCAGAGAGGGTTGATTAGTAAGTATAAAAAAGGCGCATCAACTTTTTTTAATGCGCTTGATCCAAAACATTTAGTAACCTATTTAGATAGGGAAAAAGAAGAAAGTGTTAAAAAAATAGAAAAACAAAAAGAAAAAGTGACAGAATTGATGCCACAGTTGATTTCTTTACAAAATATCTATTCAGCCAATAAGCCTAAAGTTCAGTTCTTTGAAGGAGAAAAGGGGATGAGAGAGGCATATGAAGACACATTAATTTCAAAAGACATTATTTTGGCTTATGCTAATGTAGAAACGATGAATAAGGGATTACCTGGATTTTTCCCGGAATATTTTAAAAGGAGAGCTGGAAAGAAGATTTTTATTAAAGCAATTATTCCACAGAATAAGCTTTCTGTTGAAACAGCAAAACGTAATCAAGAAGAAATGAGAGATACAAGGTTTTTACCGGAAGATAAAATGAGTTTTTCTCCAGAGATTAATATTTATAATAACAAGATGCTGATTGCATCTTGGGAAGAAAAAATGGCAGTTGTTGTTGAGTCAAAAGAGTTGGTGGATCTTCAAAGACTGACTTTTGATTTACTTTGGGAAAGTTTACCGAAAAATCCTTTGTCTTTAGAGGAAGAGTAATTGACTGAAGTCTTTTAATTGATTATATTTAATTATAGTTCTTCAGAAATCCGCTCCAATAATTATATTAGTTATTTGGGCAAGCGGGCCCGTAGCTCAGTGGTAGAGCAGGGGACTCATAATCTCTTGGTCGCAGGTTCGAACCCTGCCGGGCCCACATTTTTTAAATTCGTAAAAATAAAAAATAAATGCACTATCATACTCCTTCTGCGCATCATCATGTGAAATATTTTGAAGGAAAACTTTCACGTGGATTTATGGCACTTTTTTATAATCAAGTTATTTCAAGCGTGGCCACAGGTCTTTTCGCAGTCTTTTTGCCAATTTTTTTGTATACAATTTTTAAGGAAAACGTTGCAATGGTTGCCGGTTACTATTTAGCAACTTACCTTGTTTATTTAATTTTTCTTTTAGTAGCATCTCCTCTTTTAAATAAGATTGGATTTAGAAGAGCGTTGAGGTTTAGTGCTTTAGCTGCAGTTCTTTTTTATGTAGGTTTATTTTTTCTTAATGAGAATAATCTTTTTTATTTACTTCCATTAATTATTGTCTCAATTAGTCTTTGGAGATTTTTATACTGGACTCCTTATAATGTCGATATGGCAAAATTCACAAGTAAGAAGGATCGGGCAAAAGAATTGAGTTTTATGGATTCAGTTTTGAGTATTATTAGTATTATTACTCCAATTGTTGCAGGACTTGTTATTGTTGAATATGGCTTTAATCTTTTGTTCTTAGTTGGAGTTTTAGTTTTTGCACTTTCTATAATTCCTTTAATCTTTGTGCCAAGAACTAAGGAAAAATTTAGTTGGGGAAGACTAAAGACAATTAAAAAAGTTTTTAATAAAGAGAACCGGACTGCTGCAGCTATTTTCTTCGCAGATGGAGCAGAAGGTATTATTGGGGGAATCCTTTGGCCAATTTTTATTTTTCAATTATTAAATGGAGATTATTTGAAAATTGGTATTATTTCGACTTTAGTTGTTGCGGTGACAATTATTATGCAACTTATTGCAGGCAAGTATGCTGATCAAAAAGGAAAACTTCAAGATAGTTTATTTAAATTTGGAGGTATTTTTTATGCGATTTGTTGGATTTTGAAGATTTTTGTCTTAACAGCTTTTCATGTTTTTATAGTAGATGCCTTTCATAGGATTAGTCAGGTTTTTTATCGAGTTCCACTAGATACTTTTATTTATGAAAAAGCAAAAGATCAAAAACATCTTATTGATGAGTTTAATATTTTTCGAAATATTTCACTTTCTCTTGGGAGAATCTTTATGATAACTATTGTTCTGGTAATGTCTTTTTACCTGTCTCTTAATTGGCTTTTCCTTTTCGGGGCAGTATTTTCAATTTTCTTAAGTATCGCGCATAATAAACTGAGCCTTTCGTTGAGATAGTATTTATATTAGATTTTTATGAAAACCGGAATATATTATTTTGGTTTTTTATTTACAAAAAAGTCTAAAAATGCATTAATTGTTTAGAAATGTTAGTATAATACATATGAAACAAGAAATTCAACAAAATTCACCACTTGCAGATAAGATCAGGCCTCAAAAGCTGAGTGATTTTGTTGGTCAAGATGAATTAATGGGGAAGAGTTCTTTTTTGAAACAAGCGATTGAAAATGACAACGTTCCCTCGATGATTTTTTGGGGACCTCCAGGAAGTGGAAAGACTACATTGGCAAATATTATTGCTAAAAAAACAAATTCTGAATTTGTTCATCTCAGTGCGGTTACTAGTGGAAAAAAGATGCTTTTAGAAATTGTTGATCAAGCTATTAAAGATCAAAAAGAAGGCAAAAAAACAATTCTTTTTATTGATGAGATTCATCGTTGGAACAAGGCACAACAAGATGCACTGTTGCCGTATGTTGAAAGAGGGATTTTGACTTTAATTGGGGCAACAACAGAAAATCCAAGTTTCGAAGTGAATTCCGCGCTTGTTTCCAGAGCGAGAGTTTTTGTTTTGAAGCCACTTTCTAAGAAAGATGTTCATAAAATTATTAAAAGAACTGTAAAATTACTTAAAAAAGGGAATGAAAAGCTTGAAATTTCAGATAAGACCCAAAAGTTAATTGCAAACCTGGCAAATGGTGATGCTCGGATGGCATTGAACACACTGGAAGCTTGTGTGGGACAATCAGAAAAAATTGATGAAGTATTAGTGAAAAATGTGTTGCAAAAGTCTCATCTTCTTTATGATAAAAACGGAGAAGAGCATTATAATATTATCTCCGCCTTGCATAAATCAATTCGAGGAAGCGATGCAAACGCAGGTGTCTATTGGCTGGTAAGAATGCTTGAAGGAGGAGAAGGTCCGGTTTATATTGCCAGAAGATTAGTGCGATTCGCTTCAGAAGATGTGGGATTGGCGGATAATCATGCACTTATTTTGGCGAATGCGGTTTTTGATGCTTGCAGAAAACTGGGTCCGCCAGAGTGCAATGTTCATTTGACGCAGTGTGTGATTTATTTAGCAAAAACTAAAAAGAGTATTTTGGCTTATAAGGCATATAATCAAGCCAGAGAAGACGTGGAAACTTTTGGTAATCTTGGGGTCCCACTTCATATCAGAAATGCTCCAACAAAATTAATGAAAGATTTAGGGTATTCAAAAGGATATAAATATACACCAGAAGAAGATAGCTCTAAACAGGAGTATTTTCCAGACGAACTTAAGGGAAGGAAATATTTTTAAAATTTATAATTGGAGAAGTGCCAGAGTGGTTGAATGGGACGCTTTCGAAAAGCGTTAGGTCTTCACAGGCCTCGGGGGTTCAAATCCCTCCTTCTCCGCAGTTTGTCAAAATCATCTAAATTAGGCTCATTAGCTATCAACTGAAACACTGGTTTGAAGCTAACAGAAGCCATTTTTTGATTTTGAATAGTAACGTTCCAAAGTAAGTTTTGGAGCGTTTTTGCTTGCTCCTCTTTTTTAGCTTTCAAAAAGAGTTTTTTCGCAGAACAAGCCTTTAAAAAGAGTTTTTTCCTACGTTCCAAAGTTGAAGACTCCCTACTTAGTTTTATCTTCGTTTTACTGATTTGAATTTCCAAGTCAGCTTTTTCTTTCCCTAATTGCTTGTTTTTCCTCTCATAGGCTGTTTCTAAAACTTTTCCACTACAATATCCATCAAGCAACCTTTCCTGCTTACTATCAACTAAATTAAGCTGATTAGAGAGTGAATTTAGAACCTTCTCTTTATAATTTCTTTTATGTCCGTGTTTTTCTTTATCCGCTTGATACATAATTTCAACCATTTCAGGATTAAAACTTAATTTTTCCAAAGGACTAGCTAGAATCTTCTCGACTTCTTCTTCTCTTAAATATTTCTTATGCTGGTCACAGATTCCTTTTCCATTAGTACAATAATAATAATTATATCCTTTTTTAGTAGTAGCAGTTAAAAGACAACCACACTTATCACAATACAAAAAACCACGAAAAGCAAAGAAATGTTTTTGCCTTTTACTGTGATGTTTACCTGCTAAAACTTTTTGAACATTATCAAAGAGTTTTTTAGAAATAATTGGTTTATGATTGCCAGCGTAATATTCATCATGCATAAACATCACCCCATAATAAAAAGGATTGGAAAGAATTTTGTGAAGCTTGCTTTTATTGTATTTATAACCAGCCCGAGAACGAAAACCTTCATCAAAAAGAATATTAGCGACTTCTTTAATGCTATAGCTTCCCAAAGAATATAATTCAAAAGCTTTCAATATATATTTAGATTTTTCTTTATCAACAATCAGACTTGTTTCTTTATCGGAAATTCTTTTATTCAAATATCCAATTGGAGCAAGATTAGGCCAGATTCCTTTTTCCAATCTTGATTTAATTCCTCTTTTTACATTCTTGCTTAAATCCCGAATATACTGATTAGCCATTCCTAATTCAACCGAAGAGATAAGAGCATTATCATCAGGCAAATAATTTCTATCTGAAGTTTTAATTTCCTCAATAACTCCTTCTTGTAAAAGCCATTGAATCGTTCCACCGTCCAAAGGATTTCTTGCTAAACGGTCTAACTTCCAACATAAAATACCAGAAGCTTCTTTACTCTGAATAAATGAAAGCATTTCCTCAAAGATTTCACGCCCTGGTTTTTTAGCTGATTTTGATTCAGAAAAGATTTTAACAATCTCCACGTCCTCATCTTTAGCAAGTTTCTTTAAAAAATTGATTTGATCATCAATTGATTGCACTTGTCGGTCTTCACTCTCAGAAGACTTACGGGCATAAATTATATATCGCATAGGTTTTACTTACTTAGTTTCTTAGTGTAACCAAAAAGTTCCTCAAAATCAAGGATTCCTTTTTTAAAGTTTTTGTTTTTATAAAGATTATGAACAGAATAATCAAATTCTCCACAATATGCACTTTTAAATTTTTTTCTAAATTCTTCCGTTGTTTCTAAATCTTCTTTAAAAAGACTTAAGAAAAAATCATTTCTTACCTGATTCCTAGCAATAACTGGCTTTTCTAAATCTCTCGAAGCGAAATAACTTTTTTGTCCACAAAGTTTGTCTGCTCCTAAATCCTTAATCATATATTTACAAAGATAGCTAATAGCCATTCCAATATCCTGAGTTTTAATTCTTTCAACCTTAATAAAACCTTGTCGCCAAATCTCAGACAACTTCTTTTTAGGAAGATAAGAGTAATTAAAGAAAAGGACGTGATAATGAACTGCCCCTCTTTTTTGAAATTCAATCACGGTAATATATTTTAAAAAACTTATTTTCTCACCAGTAATCTCATAATTTAATCTTTTGATAAACTTGGTAAATTCATCATTCGCTTTTTTGACCTCCTTGATGTTTTCTTTAAAAGTTAAAGTCAAAAGAGTGGGTTTGATAAATTTTCCTTTTATACTTTTCCATTGATAAGCATTAGCATAAACTAAGCGAGTAAATGTTTGTTTTGATCGCTTAGCGGAAATATATCGGGAAAGAACTTTTTCACCATAGCTTTTCTCTCTAGGCTTTAAATTTGAAACTATGAGATTAGGAGGCTGTCCATAGATTACTGCATCTTTATAGCGAGTAATTTCCAACCTATCGCCAGACCTAACCATTTTAATATTAGTTTTAAACTTCATTTTGTTTTCTCATTAAGTGTTATTATTATCAAGTCCACTCTTGAGCTGTTGCGTTCTTCGCCCTTGGCGAAGTTCCGCCCCAACTCAAGCAGAAAACGACTGATACAAATCAGCCAAAGAATTCAAAAACTCTTCTGCTGTTTCATCAGAAATAATCAAACCATGATATTTTTCAAAATATCTGATTATCCTTTCTCTTAGTTTTTGACTGAATTTATATTGCACCAAAAAAACCATAAATTGATTATGGCTTTATGATAGACGAAAGGGTTTAAGCAAAATTAAGCTTAAAGTTTTGCTAAAGGCTTGTTTTTATTTAAAACAAGGTATTTTGGGTTAATTTTTACATAACCTTTTTGACTGGAATTATAGATTAAAAAATCTTCTATTTTGCCTGAAGTTTGTTTTCTAACTTTATCCTGGATATCCATGCAGGCTGTATAGTATTTTCGCCAAGCAATTGAGTTCTTAGTGTATTCTTCATCTCTAAATTGATTAAAGGCAATATCAGAATAATCAAATTGTTCTTCCAGACTAATTTCTTCATTAGTAAAAATGTATTCTAAAATATCTTGAGCAATGGTTTTTTTATCTCTTAATGAAAATTTAATTTCGTAACTGTTGATTAAAAGGATTCCTTCTTCCGAATTATATTTTAATTGATTCTTAGTGTTTTTAAATTGAGGTTTGCCAGTTTTTAATTCATCAATTTTATCAATAACTGATTTTAAAAGCTTATTGAATTTTTTGATATCGACATCTAGACAACAATCACCATTAGCAGTTGTCATTGAGGTTATTCCCTCGCAAGAAAGAAGAGTAGTCATAATATTTTTATGTTCATCTTTTGGCACCCCTTCAATTCCTTCAACTTGTTTCATATCAAGCCAAGTAGTCTTATTCTGAATTTCCATATTATATTTAATATCATCCAAAACCAAAAAGATCTTTTCTAAAGATTTCAAGCTTAGATTATTGATGTATGATTTTTCTGACATAAAAACCACTAAATAATTAGTGGTTCATTGTAGCTAACTTTGTTCAAAATGTCTATCTTTTTCTATTTTTAATCTTATCTTTAATTTTATTAAATAACTTTTGCAAAATAATTCTCAATGCAATTAACACAATAATCGCCAAAAGAGTGAATCCCAAAACAATCCAAATTGAATTAAAATCAGAAGTTCTAAAAATTTCCATTTTATTTATTTAATTTTTAAAACCAAACAAAAAAGGTCTTCCGTCGGCGATAATTCTTACAAACTACCCACACCCTTTCGAGTGTGACCTATGCGATAAGTACCGATCAGAAGACCGTTGTTATATCGCATAGGTGTTTTGGACAAACCATGCCAAATAAATATTTGGGTTAGGTTCGTTAAAGTCCTAAGTTATTCAGTTATGATTTTATTTTAAACAAATTGTCACAAAAAAACAACCTTTCTTTCTTCTTGAAAAAGAATTTAGCAAATTCTCGCCCTGGTGCCGTCAATTACGCTTTGCTTCATTGACTGCGGGCAAGAACTTGCAAAGAGGCTAATAAGAAGAAAAGGGTTATTTTATTGCAATTTTTAAAATTCGAAAGTATAATAAAAATATAAATTTAATTCAAATACAAAAATACATGCATAACAATAGACCTAAAAATAGCGAAGTGGACGCTTATAGTTACATAAAAGAAGAGTTAGATAAGCTTGGTTGGATCGTTAAAAATCCAGCTAGGGTTTCTGATGGTGAAGTTTATAAGCAAAATGAAGTTTTGTACCATAAAGAACTAAAAAATCTTCTGGATAGAGATATGCCAGAAGCGGTAGTAAAACTTAATAGTGAAGAATTTTGGGCGATTGAAAGTAAGAGAGATAGAGACATGATTGAACAAGCTCTTAATGAGGCTAAAAATCAATATGCAAAAAAGATTAATAAAAGTAAAAAAATCAAATGTGTTTTAATCTCTGGAGTAGCTGGGAATGATACAGATGGTTATATAGTTAAAAATCAATATTTAAAAAATGGAAAATGGGAAGATGTACTTTTAGAAAAAGGTAAGATAAAAAACATTCTACTTTCTAAAAAGCAAGCTCAATATATCTTAGAACATGATAAGCCCGAATGGTCAGAATTTCCAGATTTACCAGAAGAAAAATATATAGATTCAGCATTGGAAATAAATGAAATTTTACATAATGCAGGGATAAATAAAAACAAAAGGGCTAGATTTATTGCAGGTCTTGTACTTTCTTTGGCAGATAATTCGTTTATCAATCTAAAAGAAAATGACACAACAACGTTAGTTGAAAGTGTTAATTCATTAATTAATAAAAAATTAAGAGAAGTAGAAAAAGAAAGTTTTTTTAACTTTCTAAAATTAGAACTACCACCAAGCAGAGAGAATCATATAAAATATAGGGACGCAATCAAGGAAACAATTAAAGAACTAGAGGCTTTAGATATTAAGAATGCAATGGCTTCTGGAAAAGATATTCTAGGAGAATTCTATGAAAAATTTTTGAAATATGGTAATGGAGCAAAAGAAATAGGAATTGTTTTAACCCCTAGACATATAACAGAATTTGCAGTTGAGGTTTTAGATGTAAATCATAACGATTATATTCTTGACCCAACTTGTGGAACCGGTGGTTTTTTAGTTTCTTCTTTTGATCATATCAAAAAAAATTCAAGCGATAAACAAATAGAAAAATTTAAAAATTATAATCTTTTTGGAATTGAACAAGATGATGAAGTTGTAGCACTTGCACTTGTAAATATGATTTTTAGAGGAGATGGAAGAAATAATATGAGCGAGGGTAATTGTTTCCAAAAAAATATAGAATTAACTAATAAAAAAGGAAATCAAACAGGTGAATTTACAAAAAGAACAAGTAACGAATTAACTAAAAATCCAGTTATCACTAAAGTGCTAATGAATCCTCCTTTTGCTCTTAAAAAAGGAGATGAGAAAGAAAGACATTTTATTGATCATGCATTATCTCAAATGCAAGACGGTGGTATTCTTTTTGCTATTATTCCAATTTCTGTAATGGTTGAAGGTGGTGGTGGAAAATCATGGAGAAAAGATTTATTAGAAAACAATACTTTATTGTCAGTTGTTACTTTGCCAGAGGATCTTTTTTATCCAGTTAGTGTTGGAACGATAGGAGTGTTTATAAAAAAAGGAATTTCCCATAATTTTGATAGTCAAAATGTATATTTTGCAAGAGGTGTTACCGATGGTTTTAGAAAAAAGAAAGGAAAAAGAATAACTGATGAGAGAGAAAGAAATCAAATTAAAGAAATTAAAGAAGAATTGAAAGCATTTTTAGTTAATCAAAATTTAAAATTTGCAGGTATTCCAGAATTTAAGAAAATTTGTAAGCTTGATGTAGATGATAAACATTATGAATTAGTGCCAGAAGCCTATATCGATAGCAAAATTCCAACACATGAAGAAATAGAAAATGGAGTTGAAGAAATGATAAGAGAATCGATTGCTTTCAAAATTAAATTTTATAACCAATTAAATCAACATGACTAATAAAGAAGTTACAACTATCGGCTCTCTTTTTGATGTTGAATATGGTCAACAGGAGTATGAGAGTAAAAGTTTTCTTGAAGGAGAAAATGGCAATATTCCATTAATATCATCCAAAGGAGATGAAAATGGTGTATATAATTTTTATAACATAAAAAGTTATTATAAAGCTCCATTTATAACAGTTCCAAGAGTTGGAACAATTGGTCAAGCCTTTGTTCAAGATAAAGATTGTTGTGTTGATAATAATTGCATGGTTCTTTTGCCAAAAGAAAATATTGATACTGAAAAATTATATCAAATTGCATATCAAATTAGACTAAATAAATGGAAGTATAAATATGGTAGACAAATTACACCTAAAAGAATCAAGGCACAAGAAATTAAACTTATAGAAAGTAAAATAAATTATGAAACTTTTGTAAAAAAAAATACGCCGAAGAAAAACAAAAAACAAAAAATCAAAGAAAATAAAAATATTAAATTAATCCCAGTTATTTATTTAAAAGATAATCAAGAAAATGGCTTATGCGAACTAAACAAAAAAACTGCTTTGCCACAAAATCAACTTGAAGATGGTAATACTCCATATGTAACAACAAGTTCAAAAAACAATGGAGTATCGGGTTATTACGATGAAGATCCAAATTTTAAAGGTAAATGTCTAACAGTAGCATTAAATGGAAGTGTTGGAGAAACATTTTTTCAATTTGATGATTTTATAACTAGCGGAGATAATGCAGTTCTAACATTAAAAAATGAATATAATCCATATTTATTATTTTATATTTCAGTAATGATAAAAAATCATCAATGGAGATATAATTATTATAGAAAATTAAACTTAACAAAACTTAAAAAAATGAAAATACCTATGCCGTTTAATAAAAAAAATAAATTAGACTTAGAATATATAAAAAATGTTATTGCAAATAGTTATGGTTTTAAAGAAATTTCTGAATATTTTTAAATTTTAAAAAGTTAGTTTGCCATTAATAAGGTTCCAACATCATCCCACACTCTCCGCAACTTGTCATTTTTTTGTTTGTTTTTCAGTGTGAGGCAATTGAATTAATTGAAATTAAGGTATTATAGTTATTGTAAAAATAAATATGAAATCAAGTTATTCAAAAACAGGAAATCGCCCAGGAAAGCCAGGATTTAGGACTCAGGTATTTTTTGTTAAAAGGTTTTTAAATAAAATAAGAATACAAAAATTTTTCAGGAGTAAACAGAAAGTTTTTAAATCAAAGTATTTTAATAGTAGAAGATCGTAACTATTATTAAAAATTAAACATGAATGGCTTATTTTTGAGCTATTTTTATTTACTAAGAGATGTTTGATTTTTTGTTAAATATATCTTAGAATATCTTTATGCAAAGAAATTTGTGATTTAAGAAAGATTGATTAAATAAAAGGGGAGTTATGTTAAGTTTTAAAGGAAGTGTTTTGAATATAATTAAAAATTTTAATAAAAAATTCTTACTTTTATTATTTTTAGTATTGGTTATTGGCGGATTTTTTAGATTATACAAACTTGGAAATCAGTCTTATATTGGGGATGAATATTATGGATTAAATGCTAGCTATGGTTATGCTCAGAGCGGAGAATGGAAGGATTGGGATTTTAATAAAAATGAATTAACAAGTAGGGTTTATAAAAGATCCCAGATTTATTATTGGCAAGTAGCTCAGGTATTTAAAGTTCTTGATCCAATAGAGGCAAATTCTCGGTTAATCAGTGTTTTTTGGGGAATGTTGAGCATTATTTCTGTTTTTATTATAACGTTTCTGCTTACTAGAAATTACTACATCGCCATTTTATCTTCTTTTCTTATTGCTATTAGCATATCTTCTCTTATTTATGACAGAAAGTTGAGAATGTATTCAATGTTTGTGCCTGTTTACTTCTGGTTTTCTTATTCACTTTTTCGTTTCATCGAATCTGCGCCTAAAAGAGGAATTACTTTTGTAAATAAAATATCAATAAAAAGCGGTCTTAATTGGAATTTTTTACCAGCTGTTATTGTTTTTGGACTAATTTCTTTTTGTACACACCTTCTCGCGGTGAATATTATTCCTGCTTTTTTAGTTTATTTAATGGTTATGGCGATATTTGTTTTTGTTAAGAAAAAAGAAATTCTTAATAAGTATTTAATTTTATTAATATTAGGCGTATTATTTATATTTATAGGAATGGAAACCAGAAGATTTCAAGATGCTTTAAGTTTTTTTTCTTGGAGAATTGATAACTGGGGATATTTTAAAATAGTTACATTGGATTATAGCAATATGCTTTTAGCAATAGTATTCTTTTTGATAGGTTCTTATTATTTAATTAAAAATCATTTTAAGGCGGGGGTTTGGATAGTAGTTTCATATATAGTTGTTTTATTTTTAGCAATTATGATTTGGAGGAGGGAGCCAGGTAATCAGTATATTGTTTTCACTCAACCATTTAAAATCATTATTATTTCCAGTGGTATTTTTTATGTTGCAAAGATTATTGCTGACAAAGTTTTTGATAGTTCCCGTAAGCATTTTTGGGGATTAATAGCTTTGTTTTTAATTCTCATTTTTAACTTTTCATTTTTTTATTCAAAGGACAGTTTTTATGGTAATGTGAAAAGTTGGAATTACTCTAACTATCGTGAAGTTTCTCAATATTTTTTAAATCATCGTGATTACAAGAGTGTTTTGATTATTCGAAATATTCCTTCTAAGGATTATTATTTTAATGGCTTTTATGTCGATTTAATTAATTATAATGAAAAAGAGGGTTATGAACTTACATTAAACATGGTGTTGGATGCGCAAAAAGAATATAAGGATGTCTGGCTGATTTTTTCTAGAAGTTTTTATATAGATGGAGATGCATTGGATTATATAGAAGAGAAATTTGAAGAAGTTGATAGTAGTTATGCTAATAAGCAGTTAGAGATTTGGAGATGGAGAAATAGCGATATAAATAATAAGAAATAGGAAGTGGAAATTAAAAAAGGCGACACTCAGATAGATAAAAACCAGACTCGAAACAAAAATCTTAAAAGGATTGTTGGTCTTTTGATTTTTATTGGAATAGTTTTTCTTGTTAGTTATGGATTATTTGTTTATTTTAAAAACATTAGACAAGATGAATCTGTGCGTTTTGGTTTTATAACAGATGCTCATTGCTATTCAAAGTTCAATAAAGATTTAGATGATTGGGAGGTTAATTGGAGATGTTCTCGACCATTGGAGACTTTTGTTAATCAAATGAATAATGAATTTAATCCTGATTTTGTGATTGAGGGAGGAGATTTGGTTGATGGAAGAGACAAATTAAAAGAAGATGGGTTTTTAGAGGCTAAAAATATTTATGATAAAATTAAAGTTCGCAAATTTCATGTTTTAGGTAATCATGAAACGAATAATTTTACCAAGGAAAGATGGATGGAGATTACTGAAAACAAGAGAACGTATTATTATTTCGATTTTAAAGATTACAGATTTATAGTTTTAGATGGTAATAATACTTATGAGGATGTTGATGATTCTCAGAAAATAGTTGACATGGAACCTGAAATGGAGCCTCATTCTTATAAAGGCCTAATGGATGATGAACAAATGAGATGGCTCGAGAATGTTTTGGATGAATCAGAAGATTTTAAAAAGATTGTTTTTATTCACGAACCACCTCTAGATGAAACAATTGGAGAGATACGTGGCGATCTTTTTATTAATCCAAAGCCTTTAAGAAGTCTTTTTTCAAAATATGAAGTAAAGGCTGTTTTTTCAGGTCACATAGAAGAACTTTGTGATATTGATATTGATGGAGTTAAATATTTTACATTTCAAGGTTTTCATAAGAAGAATCCTCGTCTTAATAAGGAGGATCAATATAAGGACAAAGGAAATTTTTATCAAGTGACTATAAATAAAGATGATGAAATCAAAATCGAAATGTTTTTTAGTGATGGAAAAGAAGATGATTATCAGTCAATAAAAATAAATCAAGATACGGTAGTTTGTAATAACAAAACATTACCTTTTCAAGATTAATGAAAAAAATGAAAAAAATACATAAAAATATTATTTTAATGACAATTTTAATAGTGGCTGGAGTTCTTATTTTTATGTTTTTAAAAATAAATAATAAAGATTTAAACAAGAATATTTTAATTAAAGAAGAAAATAATCAAACTCAAACAAGTCTTTTAAAAATTGGTTTTATAACAGATGCTCATTGTTATGCAAATCTAAATAAAGACACCGGAGAATGGAAACTTAATTGGCGATGCGAAAAACCATTAGAAGCTTTTGTTGATAGGATGAATAATATATTTAATCCAGATTTTGTTATTGAAAATGGAGACTTTATTGATGGTAAAGATGATCGTAGTCAGGAAACTTTTGTTGAAGCACTTAATTTTTATAATCAAGTAAAAGCTCCTAAATATCATGTTTTAGGTAATCATGAAACAAGAGGTTTTATTAAGAAAACTTGGCTTGACTTGGTCGGCTATGAAAAACCTTATTATTATTTTGATATGAATGGTTATAGAATTATTGTTTTAGATGGTAATAATAAGCCTGCTGAAGAAGGTGAGTCTTTCAATACTAGTCCGGAAAATGAATTTTATCCAGGATTTATTGACCCAGTTCAAATGATTTGGTTGGAAAATTTATTATTAGAATCAAAAGAGTATCAAAAGGTAGTTTTTGTTCATCAGCCTTTAATTATAGAGGAAAAAAAGACTCAAGATGAATTATTTATTGGAGGCATGGAGTTAAGAGATTTGTTTTCTAAAAATAAAGTCAGAGCAGTTTTTTCGGGTCATACTGAGAGGTTTTGTTATCTTAATGAAAATGGTGTAGATTATTATGTTTCACAGGGATTTTGGAAGGCAAACAGGGGTCTAAAAAAAGAATATCAGTTTAAAGACGATGGAGTTTTTAGTGAGATTTTAATTGATAATGATGATGTAAATGTTGTTTCTTATTATAATCCAGAAATGAATAGTAAGAGTGACTCTGAGTATCAGTCTTTTGAATTAGTTCCTGAGGAGATGAGTTGTCTTGATGGGAAAAAGATAGCTGAGGATGATGATTAAAAAATAGAATATTTTTATGTTTAAAGGAAAGTTAATTGATCATATTAAAAGACATTGGCATTGGCATGTTTTAATAGGGATTATTTTAATTGCAAGCTTTATTCACTTCTTAAGCTTGTCTTCTGGTCTTTTATTTAGAGCAGATCAAGCAAGGGATGCTTTTCATGTTAAGGAAGTTTTTGAGAGGGGAGTTGGCTCTATTAAGTTATTAGGACCTAAAATTGACTTGGCTTATATTAAGGGAGATGTAAATTCTCGTGGAGACACTTTGCATATTGGTCCTTTTTATTATTATACTCAATTATTTTTCGCTTTTATTTTTAAAAGCTTTCAACCTTGGGTAATTGCGTTACCGGACGCATTAATGTTCATTTTATCTATTCCATTATTTTATTATTTGAGTATTCAGTTTTTTTCTAGAAAAAATAGCCTCTTAATAACAGCACTTTTTGCATTTTCTTTTTTTAATTTAATGTACTCAAGTTTTAATTGGAATCCAAACCAATTATTTTTTTGGGAGATATTATTAGTTTTGAGTTTGTTTAAATTGCTTAAATTAAGAGACGAAAAAAGAGGGTGGTGGTTAATTTTAACTGTTTTGAGTCTGGTTATTATTTCTCAGTTACATTTTGTTGCATTTGTAGTATTTACTCTTTTTACTATTTACTTTTTATTTTTTATTCGTTGTTCTAAAATTTCAAAGAAATTTTGGTTGACTTCAGCTCTCTTGGTGTTAGTTTTTAGTTTACCCATGATTGCTAGTGAAATTAAGAATAACGGGGATAACTCCAAGAGATTTTTAGTTGCAATAACCAGAGAGCAAAAAGAAAATAAACCTTTCTTGAAAAAAGTTTCAAAAACATATGATCGATTTGGAGAATTCTTTGGATTTAATTTAACTTCTTTTCATGAAAGAGAAATCGGTTCAGTAGAAAGAGTTGGAGGGATTTTTTTTATGAGTTCAATTATTTTTGTTGCATTTTTATTCTTCAAAAATAAGTCTGTAGTTTTATTTAAAAATCAAAAAATTCTTTTGTCTATAATTTTGCTTTGGTCGATATGTAATTTTGTTATATTTTTTAAGATCTACGGTAAGTTGGATAATATGAGATATTTTGTAAGCATATCCCCTTTGGTTTTTATTATGGTAGGAATTTGGTTCTCATTACTAGAAAAAATTAAATTTAAAATGATCGGAGTTATAACAATGTTGATTGTTACAATTGTTCTTCTATTTTTTAACTTTCAAGCTTCATATTCTTGGCATGATGCATTAAAAGGTGATAATAAAAAAGATGAGTTTAAATATAATCGTAATTTAAAGCTTGGTCCTCATGGAGAGATGATAACATTTAGTCAAATGGAGAAATCTTTTGATTACATTGCTAAGCAAGCTGAAGTTCAGGAAAAAAAGGTGTGTTTACGTAATTCAAATTATCAATATAATTTAGGGTTTGAGTTTATTAGGGATGTGAATTATCCAAACATTATACTTAGTCGTTTCAGTTATGCCGATGCTTATTCGGATTGTTTATATTTTATTATTGGAAGAACTACAAAGGGAGTAAAAGATATCGATGAAGATGTTTTTGGTAATTTTAAAATTAAAAACTCAAAAAAAATCGACGCATTAACGATTTGGGAATTTGAATTAAAGGACGAATTAAAGATTAATTCTAAAGAAAAAGGAGTTAAAACAAGAGAGAGTGAAACAAGAATGAGAGCAGAGACATGGGGAGAATTGCTTCAATCCCCACCTTACAAAAAGTAATTAAATTATATGAAAAAAAATTGGCATTTTTTAGTGTTGTTGGCTATTGTGGTTGTTGCAATTTTTATCAGAATACATAATTTTCATGATTGGCTTTATTTTGAGGCTGATCAAGCAAGAAATGCAAAAAATTCCGTGGTGGCGATAGAAGATGGCGTTAAAAATCTTCCACTATTAGGGCCAAAAGCAGGTGGAACTAATTTTCATTTAGGGCCAGTTTCCTATTATTTTGAGTATGCATCAGGATTAATTTTTGGTATTGACTCACCAGACGTTTTTGCTTTTTCTAATTTCTTTTTTCTTATTCTTTCAATACCTCTTTTTTATTATTTTCTTAGACATTTTTTTTCAAAAGGACAAAGTCTTTTGGTCACTGCCGTGCTTGCTTCTTCTTATCTTATGGCACAATATGCCAGATTCTCGTGGAATCCTAATGCAATAATTTTTTGGGGACTTTTATTCATTTTGAGTATATATAAGGTTGTTTTTGAAAAAAATAAAAATAAGGCAGGCACGTGGTTGCTTGTTGCTAGTTTGAGTTATGGTGTCGCTAGTCAACTTCATACGTTTCCTTTGCTAGGATTCCCTCTGGTCGCTTTGATTTTTTGGGCATTTTATCGTCCAGTGAAGGTGAATTGGAAATATTGGATTGGAGCAGTTTTAATTTTGATTGCAGTGTACTCACCGTTGATTGCTTATGATATAAATATGCATGGAAGTAATGTGAAAGAATTTACTAAAGCTTTTAGCGTGAAAACAGAAGAGCGAGGATTTTTCGAGAAAGCACATAAAACAGTAGAACAGTATGGAAAATATTACTCTCTAATTATCCTTTCTGTTAATGACAAAGAGGTTGAAAATATAAAATGGTTTAGTTGTTTGATTATTTTAGCTTCAGTTGTAGTGGGAGTTATTTTGTGGAAAAGAGACGAGAAGGATGGCAATGGAAAGCCCTTACTTCCCAGAAGCTTTCTTTCTTTGATTTTAATTTGGTTTTTAGTATTTTTTGTTTTAAATTATAGTCTTGCTTTCAAGATTAATCAGCCCAGGTTTTGGTTTTCTGCCTTTTTTCTTCCATATATACTTTTATCAATTTTAATTTTCAGTATCTGGAAGAATAAGACGGGAAGAGTAATATCAGTTTTTGTTTGTGGAATTATTATCATTTTAAATCTAAGTGCTATTTTTAATTGGTATGAAGGACTGGAGAATCAAAATAGTGAGATTGCGCTTAGTAGAACGATTTCAAGTACATCTTTAATGCAAAATGACTTTATTGTTTATGGAGAAATGGAAAATGCCGTTGATTGGATGGTGAAGGAATCTGGGAGAAACAAAGTTTGCTTCAATAGTCCTTCAACTTATCTTGCTTCTTACAAGTTTATTTTTAATAGAAATTATCCTGATTTTAATGCAAAACGTATAAATAAAACTATAGAAACGGAATTGGCTGATAATTGTGATATATTCATCGTCGATCATAATGGCAATTCATTAGATAAAATAAGTGATAAATTTTCTAAGAAAGGGGTTTTGATAAATTTAGAAAAAGGGGCACAATTTGGATTAATAACTGTTTGGAAGGGTTCTTTCTAGTCAATAATAAAAGAAAAAAGAAGACATTGATAAAAATCTTATTTTTTGCGATAATAAAGCAATGATATGTTTAGTTATTGTTTATTCAAAATAAAAAGATGCTAAAAAATATTTACGATAAAATCAACGATAGTAAAAAAATAACAGGTTTTTTATTTCTGGTTATTTTTTTATTTGGAATTTTTTTAAGAGTTTATCAACATCATGATTGGCTATTTTTCAAGTGGGATCAGGCTCGTGATGCTATGGTTACAGCGGAAGCGATTGAAAAAGGAGTTGAATATCTTCCTCTTTTAGGGCCTCGGGCAACTCAAGTTGGTGATGATTATCTGCGATTGGGACCAGCTTTTTATTATTCCCAGTATCTTTCCGGAGCAATATTTAATTCGACTGCACCAGAAGTTTTTTCTTACCCTGATTTGTTGTTCGCCATTTTGACAATTCCACTTTTATTTTTATTTTTAAGATTGTATTTCAATCGATCAAACTCTTTATTGATAACAGCTCTTTACACTTTTTCTTTCTTGATAATTCAATATTCTCGTTTTGCTTGGAATCCTAATACAGTTCCTTTCCTAATGTTGTTGACTTTCTTGGGGATGTTTATGACAATGCGAACCAATGATTATAAAAAAAGACTTAGTTGGTTAGTTGTTTGGTCCTTATCTTTTGCAATTGCTACTCAATACCATTTTTTTGCTTTTTTTAGCTTGATTGCAATAACGGCAGTTTATTTTTTCTTTTATTTAGAGCCTTGGAAAATAAGAGAGTTTTTAGATAAGATTAAAAATGTTTTTAATAAAAAAACTATTGGGTACATATTAGTTCCATTATTTATTTTTAGTTTAGTTTATGTTCCAGTTATTATAAGCGATAGCAGGACTAATTGGAGTAATACGAAAAATTTTATTGGGGCTTTTTCGGAAAAGCCAAGAGACGACAAGACTTTTGGGGAGAAGGTGTTGAGAAATTTCAGGGAGCAGGGAAAGAATTATAATTTAATTGCAACTTCTTTTTGGACCAGAAGTGGTAAAAAATCTGATCCATACCCAGTGGGATTGGGTTTATTTTTAATGGCCAGTGGGATTGTTTTTTCTTTATGGCGAAGAAAAAAAATAAAAAATAAAAATAAAAGAGACTTCTTACTCTTGATGCCAATTTGGATTGGGATGTTTTTTTTGATAACGATTTCGACTTCTTATCAATTGAGACCACGTTATTTTGTAGTAGTTTTCCCAATTCCTTTCATCGTTTTAGGTTTTTGGTTTAGTTTTTTTCAGAAAAAATTAAAAGAAAGAAGCGTAGGTTTAATTTTAACCATAATAATTTTTATTGTTTTTCTTTTAATGAATGTATATGGAACAACTGCTTGGTTTAAGGATCAATATATTTCTCAAAAGCAAAGTTTTCCAACGGATCGAGATTTTATTCTTAAAAAAGAAGATGGAGTTACATTAGGGCAACTTGAGAGGGTAGTCGATTATATTAAAGAAAATCACAAGGGGGATGAAATAGCATTTTATTCAAAGGCAGAATACAAGCAACCCTTGATTTACCTAATAAATCAAGAAAAAATAAAAAACTTAAAAGGTGACGCAGATCATCTTAGTGGAACTAGTGAGTTGTTGAATTATGATCAAATTTTTGCTATTAACACAATTAGTGGTGGATTGGGTTCTGTTTCTAAGGACATAAAGAATTATGCAGAAGTTGTTTCATCGAAAGAAATTGGACAATTGGTGGTTTTTAAAATGAACGTTTCGAAAGATAAGGTGAATCAGTTTATTAAAATAAAAATTGAAAAAGAACAAGTGATTTTTTCAAAAGAAAAAAAAGATGATAATTTTGAGGATAATCCGGAAAGTGAAGAAAGTGAAAAGACAGGAAGACTCATTTGGAAAGATGTTTTTGGTGATTAATCTTTATTTTAAAAAAGATGGAAAAGGATTTAACTATTATTCTGCCTACATTCAATGAAAAAGGGAATGTGGGACCTATTTTGCAAGATATAAAAAACGTGATGAAGGGAAGATATGTTTCTTTTGATGTTTTGTTTGTTGATGACAGTAGTGATGATACTCCGGAAGAAATTGAAAAACAAAAACGAGAGAATCCAGAATTAGAAATTAATACAATTCATCGTTCAAAAGAGAATCGAACGGGTTTGGCAACTGCATTCATAGAGGGGTTTAAAAAAGCCCAGGGAAAATATATTTGTTGTATGGATAGTGATTTACAACATCCACCAAGTACAATTCCAGAACTTTATAAGAAAATTATTGAAGAAGATGCGGATCTTTCCGTTGCAACTAGATATATTAAAGGCGGAAGTGCCGAAGGATTAGGGAGTTTAAAAACTTTCTATGGTATTTATCGTCGAGCAGTTTCTTTGGGCTTTAAATATTTTACCCAAATTCTCTTTATTCCAACCAGAAAGACATCTGATCCGTTAGGAGGATTTTTTCTTTTTAAGAAAAGCATTTTAGACAATGTGAATCTTTCTCCTAAGGGATTTAAAATTTTAGTTGAGGTTTTGATGAGAGCTAATGTTAGTAAGACGGTTGAGGTTCCGTACACATTTCTTGTTCGAGAAAACGATGATAGCAAGGCAACTCTTAAGCAAGGATTGGAATTTTTTAAGCATCTTTGGCATATTTTTCTAACTGTTCCTGAGGCTGGAAGATTTATTAAATTTTGTATTGTTGGAGGAAGCGGAGTAATTGTAAATATTGGTATATTATATTTACTTGTAGAGTTTTATGATTTTGGTGAGCATTTTGCATGGGCAATCGCAGTTGTTTTATCAATTTTTACTAATTATATTTTTAATACTTTATTTACTTATAGTGATAAAAGGTCATCAACTCAAAAAGAAAGCCTACGAAGAGTGACTTTGTATTATTTAATTTCTTTCTTTTCAATTATATTTAATTGGCTAGTTTTTGCTGGAACAATGGAATACTTAGGTTTTCATTATGTAATTGCTGCTTTTTTGGGAGTAATTGCGGCTACAGCAATTAATTTTATATTAGTTACTAAGGTGGTTTGGCGTCTTTAAGAAGGAACATTGTCTTAGAGTAATTCAAATTGAAATTATTAACTCTAATCAATTTTTTTAAAAAATTCAGGAACCACTCCGCTTGACTTTCAAGGCTTATCTAGATATAAAAAGATAAATTTAAGAAATACTCAACTAGAGTATCAAGTAGCTACGCCCTAAATTTTTATAAAAAAATTAATCAGAGTTAATTTATAGGAAGTATTTTAAAAGTATTTAAAAATGGAAAAAATTTTAGATTTTACAAAAAAACATTGGTTAGTAATAGTTTTTGTTTTAATAATCTTAGGAGCCTTTGTTTTAAGGACTTACAATTTTAGTGATTGGCTTTATTTTAAGGCTGATCAAGTAAGGGATGCAAAGTTAGCAGTATCAGCCTTTGAGAATGGTCCAGGAGAACTTTCTTTATTGGGACCAAGAGCAGCAGGAACCTTTTTGAGACTTGGTCCGATCTTCTATTACGAGGAATATATTTCTGCCAAGCTTTTTAATAGTGTGGAGCCACATGTTTTTGCATTTCCGGATTTATTGTTTTCTCTTTTAACAATCCCAATATTTTTTATTTTTCTTAGAATATTTTTTTCAAAAAGAATTTCTATTTTGATAACGATTCTCTATAGTTTTTCTTTTATAATTACGCAGTATTCTCGTTTTGCTTGGAATCCAAATCAAATTCCATTTTGGGGATTACTTTTTTCGCTTTCATTATTAAAATCCTATAAGGAGTTAGATGGAAAAAAAGCAGGATGGTGGTTGGTTTTAGCTGGACTGAGTTACGCTATTGTTAGTCAGCTTCATTTTGTTGCTTTTGTTGGATTTCCAATTGTGGCAGCTTTATTTTGGGTTCTTTATTTTCCAAGAAAAATTAATTGGAAATATTGGGTGGGGGCAGTAGCTACGGGAATTTTTATTTATATCCCAGTTTTTTTGAGCGATTTTTATACCAGTGGCGATAATTTGAAACAGTTTATTTATGCGATTACTGCAAAAACGGGAGATCAGGCGTTGGGATTTTTTGAAACTTGTAAGATTATTGCTATTTCTCTTTTTATGTTTTTAACTTCTTTTGGTCACAAAGAAGGTGTCGTTTCTGCTTGGTTAGGAGCGTTTCTCGTGGTAGCTGGAATAACAGCATTAATTTATTTTTGGAAAAAGGAAAAAAAATCAAGACCATTTATTTATTTAGTTTTAATTTGGTTTTTTGTTTTTATAATTTTACAAATAAAAACCAATATTAGTTTGAAGCCAAGATTTTTCATGCCAATTGCTGTTTTACCATTTATTTTCTGGGGAACAACATTGAAAGTAGTAGAAGGCTTCGGTTATAAATTCTTATCTGTGGTTGCCTATGCTTCTTTTATTGTTATTTTGCTTATGAATTTAAGTGGGATAAAGATGTGGTTTGATTATCTGGGAACACAAGACATTTCACATGTGACTAGGCATATTTTTATTAAACAAGATGATGGAAAAACTTTTGGTCAAATAAAAAAAGCAGCTGAACTCATGGCTGAAAAAGGAAGGGAGTCAGGGAAAAGGGTGTGCTTTTATGTTGGAGCTGATTACAAGCGTTCTTATGAATATATTTTTGATGTTTATTATCCTGATATAGAATATGATAGAATGAGTAAATCAATAGAGGATAAAGAAGGGTGCATTTATTTTTCAATTGCAACAGCAACCGATGAAGCTAAGAAGATTTCGAATCGTTATGTTGATTATTTTGATTTTGGTGATTCATATAAAGTTGGAACAATTGCTGTCTGGGAGATTTATCCAAGAGAAAAATTTATAAATTATAACGAAAAAGAAGATAAGACTAAAAAGAGTTATAATGAGGAACTAGAGGGAATAGAAGAGGTCGATATAGTAGAAGAAAAGATTGGAATTGATGTTGCTGAGGACAAAGCTGAAAAAGAAAAAACAGAAAAAGCGCCTGCAAGATTAGAGAGAGTTTTATGGAAGCATATTTTCGGTGGTTAGATTTTAGAAATTTTGTATAAAAAAGTCCGAATATTTCGGGCTTTTTGTTTCTATCAACAACTGAATGTTATTTTGAATTATTTTTATTTTTCCAGAAAACATTTTGAATTAAAAAGAGGATAATTCCACCTGTTATCATTACGTCAGCAAGATTAAAGGCTGGAAAATAAGGAATATTTATATAATCAATAACACAACCTCCCAATATTCTATCAATAATATTTGAAATTGCTCCAAAGAGAACGATTAGCAGAAAAATATTGAAAGACTTTTTGAGATTATAAATAATTAGAAAGACAATAATAATCCAAGCGATCCAAAAAAAGATTTCATTCACTGGAATGTTCCATGCAAGATTGGGATTGCAGAAGCTAACCAGAAACCCTCCCATTTCTGGAAAGGTGTTTTTTATTGATAAAATTTTTAGTATCTGATCAATAATTAACAGAGAAGTTGCTAATAGTAGATAAGGCCAATTTCTCATTTTCAAAAATTATTTTTGACATTTTAAGCAAGTACTTGCTGCAGGGTAAGCTTTTAATCTATCTAGGGGAATTTCTTCCTTCAAACAATTTTCACAAATTCCGTAAGTTCCACTTTCCATTCGATTAAGTGCATCGTTAATTTCTTTTAGTTTTTTCTCAAGAGTTTCTGTTATTCCCATTTTATTAGTGTATTCTTCAATTTCTTCGGCATTATCTTCCTCATCTCTGCCTAAGTCTTCAAATTTTGTTTCATAATCATCTCCTCCTTCTTTGCTTGCAATTAACCCGAGTTCATCTTTAAGTTTCTTTTTTTCATCCAAAAGACTTTGCTTGAGTTCTTCTAGTGTTGTTGGATCTATCATTTTTTTAGATTAATTTTTATTCAGAAAAGCTCTTTGGGCGAGCCTCCATCTATACGATTATTTTACCAGTTTTATTTTCTTCTTGCAATTTTATTGTTTTATTTGTAAGATAGAGATATAAATTAATAAAAGCGAAGATAGAGTTATCACTCTGGAGCTGTGAGAAGAAATTTTTTAAATAGAAAAGTAGAACTCACCGGGTAAGCCCGTAATAGCCGTTAATTGAGGGTTATTGTTTATAGTGTTAGTTTTTCGATTTCTTCTAAAAACTATTAACTATCAATTAATAACTGAAATAAGGTGGTACCACGGTGAAAATCGTCCTTAAGTCTTTTAGGCTTTGGGATTTTTTATTTAAACAGTAAATAGTTACAGTCTTTTGATAAAAAAGTGGACGAAATTTTCATTTTACAATTTCCAATGGGTAGTTTGAAAATTGTGAATTGAGAAATATTTATGTTAGTTAATTTTTAGTAATTAAAACTATGTTCAAACCAGTAGATACAAGAAGGAAATATTCAGAAATGGAAAATGAGCAAACTGAGTATTGGAAAGAAAATAAAACTTTTGAGAAGTCTGTGGAACAAAGAAGTGAGAAAAAGCTCTATAGTTTCTATGATGGCCCTCCTTTTGCAACAGGAGCTCCTCATTATGGTCATATTGTAGGAAGTACCATGAAAGATGTTATCCCGCGTTATTGGACAATGAAAGGCTTTCGAGTGGAACGTCGATGGGGTTGGGATTGTCATGGATTACCAATTGAAAATATTGCAGAAAAAGACCTTGGAATTTCTAATAAAAAGGAAATTGAAGAATTGGGAGTAGAAAAGTTCAATGAAACCTGTCGGACTAAGGTTTTGGGCTATGTGGAAGAATGGGAAAAGGTTATTGAGAAAATGGGACGTTGGGCTGATATGGACAATAGTTATAAAACTATGGACCTTGAATATATGGAATCAGTTTGGTGGGTGTTCAAAAAGCTTTATGAAAAAGATCTGATTTATGAGGGATATCGGTCGATGCATATTTGTCCTCGATGTGAAACAACTCTTTCGCAAACTGAAATTTCAGAAGGATATAAAGATATTAAGGATCTTTCTGTAATATCTAAATTTGAATTAAAATATTGTAAGGGTAAAACTGGCCGAGGGGTAGGTGCGCTTATCTTTAATGATAAAGATGAGATATTACTTATTCGTCGTAAAGAGGACAGACGTCGAGAAACTTGGGCTATGCCTGGGGGTAAAGTTGATGAAGGAGAGACTTTTCGTCAAGCACTTGAACGAGAAATAAAAGAAGAACTAGGGGTTAATATTGAATTAGCAGAGCCAATTATTCACAATCCAGAGTTTATAGAAGGACGACTTTTTGATACAGTTTGTTATCTAACCAGGATAAAAGGTGAACCAGAAAATTTAGTGCCTGATGAAACAGAAAAGATTGAATGGTTTTCTTTTGATAATTTGCCCGAAATAGATTACGAGCCGACGGAAAATGCTATAAAATCTTATCTTAAGGATAAGGCAAAAAGAGCGGATGAGGAAACAGAAAAAAGTCCTCCACGAGTTTATGTTTTGGCTTGGACAACTACTCCATGGACATTGATTGGAAATGTTGCATTGGCTATTGGCAAAGATGTTAAATATTTTTTAGTAAAACATGAAAATGATTTTTATATTTTAGCAAAAGATAGAATTAATGAGGTTTTTAATGATAAGAATTATGATTTTGTAATTGAAATTAAAGGGAAAGAATTGATTGGTCTGAATTATAAGCCTCTTTTTGATTATTATTCAAGTCAAGATAGTTTAGAAAATAAAGAAAATGGTTGGAAGATTTATGCAGGAGATTTTGTGACGACTGAAGAAGGGACTGGAGTTGTTCATATCGCTCCTGCTTTTGGTGAAGATGATATGAATTTTGGAAAAGAAAATAACTTACCCTTTATTCAGCACGTTGGAATGAATGGAGCGATTAAAGCTGAAGCTAAAGATTTTGCAGGACTTTCAGTGAAGCCTCGCGATGATCATCAGAAAACCGATATTGAAATTATTAAATATCTTGCACACAATAGCCTTCTTTTTTCAAAAAAGAAATACGAACATAGCTATCCGCATTGTTGGAGGTGTGATACGCCTTTGATAAATTATGCGACATCTTCTTGGTTTGTGGCGATTACAAAAATTAAAGAAAAAATGCTAGAACATGCTAAGGAGCTTAATTGGGAACCTGATAATATTAAAGAAGGTCGTTGGGGTAACTGGCTTGAAGGAGCGAGAGATTGGTCAATCAGTCGTCAGCGTTATTGGGCATCTGTAATGCCGATTTGGAAGTGTGAATGTGGAGAAATGAAAGTCTTGGGAAGTGCGAAGGAGCTTGAAGACTTGAGTGGTAAGAAAGTTAAAGATCTTCACAAGCATGTAGTTGATGAGATTACCTTTCCTTGTGAAAAATGTAAAAAAGAAATGAAAAGAATTCCAGATGTATTGGATACCTGGTTTGACAGTGGTTCAATGCCATATGCTCAGGTACATTATCCGTTTGAAAATAAAGAAAAATTTGAAAAAAGTTTCCCAGCCGAGTTTATTGCTGAAGGGATTGATCAAACCAGGGCATGGTTTTATTATCTTCACGCTATTGCTGTTGGGATTTTTGACAAAAAAGCCTTTCAAAATGTAATTGTGAATGGAATTGTTTTGGCGGAAGATGGAAAGAAAATGGCAAAAAAACTTCAGAATTATCCAGATCCAACCGAGATGATTGAAAAATACGGAGCAGATATTTTGAGATTTTATCTTCTTCATTCGCCAGTTGTTCGTGCTCAGAATTTGAATTTTTCAGAAAAAGAGCTTTCTGAATTTTCTCGAGGGATGTTTCGAATGATTCAAAATTCTTATTCATTTTTCACTCTTTATGCCAGCATTGATAACTGGACTCCAGGAGAAAAAGTTGAACCAAAAAACTTATTGGATAAATGGATTTTATCAGAATTAAATATGTTGATTCGAGATGTTGATTCAGCGATGGAGAAATATGAGTTGAATAAAGCAACTAGATTTTTCCCACAATTTGTTGACAATCTTTCTAATTGGTATATCAGGAGAAGTAGAAAGAGGTTTTGGAAAAGTGAAAGTGATGACGACAAGAATGATGCCTATCAAACGCTTTGGACAGTTCTGACTGAATTTTCAAAGGTTTTAGCACCATTCGCTCCTTTCATCTCCGAAGAAATTTATAGAAATTTAACAGAGGGAGAATCTGTCCACCTTTGTGATTTCCCAATTGCTGATAAGAAAATGATTAACAAGGAATTGAACGAGGAGATGGCTTCTGCGCGAGAATTGGTTAAGAGGGGGTTAGAGGTGCGAGCATCTCAGAAAATAAAAGTCAGGCAACCACTTTCAGAAGTTCAAATTATTGAAAAATTAAACAATGAAATTAACGACATCATAAAAGAAGAGTTAAATGTTAAGCTCATTACGAGGGTTAATGAAATTAAAGAGTCTAATGATGTCGCAATTTCTTTGGGGGTTAAAAGTGAGCCATCTAATGAAGGAGACACTCCCACTGTTGATTTTTTTGAAATAGCAGTTTTAGGAGTTATTACAACAATTACCCCTGAACTCAAAATCGAAGGTCAGATGCGAGAGCTTATTCGTCACATTCAACAAGCTCGAAAAGAAGCTGATTTTCAGATTGATGATCGGATAGAGGTCTTTTATAAAGGTGGGGAAGAAATTTTTGAAAAGTTTAAGACAGAAATTTCCAAGGAAGTATTAGCAATCAAGCTTGGAAAAGCTGGCAATCAAAAACCAGAAGCTGACATTGAAAAACAAGTAAAAATTGATGGTATAGAAATCAATTTTTGGTTGAAAAGTTGATTTTAATTGTCAGTTTAGTTATATCAAAAAACCGCCTTGAAGGCGTTTTTTTGATATATGAATCTGATTTTTTAACTATTCTTTCCCAAGTTCTTTTTTGATTTTATCGATAATCTCTTCAGTATTAAAGTGGGCTTTTACGAGATAGTCATTGGCTCCAATTTTCAAAGCTTTTTCAATATCATCTTTTTGCCCAAGATTTGAAAGCATAATAATTGGAACTTTTTGAGTTTCTGGATTTGGATTACTCCTAATTTTTTCAAGCACTTCAAATCCATCAATAGCAGGGAGTATAATATCTAGAAGTACAATATCTGGTTTAACTTTATCAACAATTTTTAATGCTTCTTCGCCGTCGATTGCTTCATAAACTTCAAATCCTTCCTTGCTCAATTTTTTAGCACAAATATCTCTCAAAAAAGAATCATCTTCAACTAGCATTACCTTAATATTGATGCTTTTTTTTGCTCCTTCTTCTTTTCGAGGTTGGATAACTTCTTCTTCTATTGAAGCATTGGATTCTTCTTGACCCGAATTCTTACTAGAAGATACTAAATATTTTTGAACTTTATCCACAACTTCTTTTGGATCAAATTGAGTTTTGATTAAATGATCAATTGCTCCTAGTTTCTTTGTTTTTTCAATTTCAACTGGTTGACCAGAGTTTGAAATAATAATTACTGGAATTTTAATTCCTTCTTCATTCATTTTTTCAAGAACTTCATACCCATCCATTTTTGGCATTACAATATCGAGCAGGATTAAATCAGGCTTCCAATTTTTGATTTGTTCATAACCATCTTCTCCGTTGTAGGATACTTTTAATTCATGTCCTTCTTTTTTTAGTTTAGCTTCAAGAACATCTGCTAACGCTTCTTCGTCTTCTACTAAAAGTATTCTTGCTGTTTTATTTTCCATTTGTTTATTTTTTATTGTAGTTATTTATTTTACTTTATTTTACTACTTTTTAAGGGCAATGTAAAATTTATTTTTGTTCCTTTTCCTTCCTCGCTTTCGATGTAAATTCTTCCTTTATGTTCTTCGATAATATTTTTTGCAATAAATAATCCAAGACCGCTTCCTTCAGTTTGCATTCGCATTACGTTGGTTGCTCGAAAAAATTTTGTAAACAACTTAACCTTATCTTTTTCTGGAACACCAACCCCATTGTCTTTAACAGAGATTTCAAGAAATTTGTTTTTTTGTTTTTTAATGATAATTTCAATTTTTCCAAATTCTGGAGTATATTTTATGGCATTATCAACAAGATTCTGCAGGACTAGTAAAATTCGTTCTTTGTCAATATAAGCCTTTGGTAAATTGAGAGGCTTAGTAATTTTAAACGTTTGACTGTTCTTTTTTATAAGATTCTTGGTGTTATCTTTAACAATATCAATTATTTCTTGAAGATCACACATGTCAAAGTTATAACCAAATCTTCCTTCTTCAATTCTAGAAACATTAAGAAGATCATTTACTAATCCAATAATTCTTTCATTACTTTTATAGCCCTTGTCAAGTAACTCCTTTTGTTCCTCATTTAATTTTCCACTATCTCCATCTAAAACCATTTTAAGTATCCATTTAATTGCAGAGAGAGGCGTTCTTAGCTGATGGGCAGCAATGGAAATAAATTCTGACTTCATTTGATCGATTGCTTTTTCTCGAGTGAGGTCGTGAAATATTTTCATGGTTCCTAGGTAGATGTCTCTATCAAAGATTTTAGCTGTTATTACTTTGTAAATTGATTCCTTGTCACCATTTTTTATAATTAATTCCTCGTTGTTATTCTCTTCGTTTGAATCAGGACTAATTACTTCCTTAACTTCAAAATCTTTTCGGGCAATTTTGTGAAAGTTATTCATTGAAAGATTATCATCACTAAAGGCTTTTTGTCCAAGATTATTATCACTTAAACCAAGAACGTTTTTAGCTGCTGGATTAAGTAGTATTATTAACCCATTTTCATTTACTACTATTATAGGGTCAACGAGATTTGAAAGAATTGCAGACGTTTTATTCTTTTCATCTTCAACTTTTTTCCTTGCGTCTTCAGTATCTTCAAGCATGTTAATTAGAGATTTTTTTGTTCTTTCTAATTCTTTTGTTCTTTTGGCAACTTTATCTTCCAATCCTTCTTGAAGTTTTTTTATTTCTGTTATATCTGAAATAGCTAAAAAGAATCCAATAAAGTTTCCTTCACGATCTGTTCGTTTGGCGACAGATGCATTAACGGAAATTTTTTCACCTTTATTGGTAATGAGGACCATTTCTTTATTTTTGAGAATTTCTTTTTCTATTACTTCCTTTAAGAAGGCATCAATTAAGGATTTATTTTCAAATAGTTTGCTGGCATATTCTCCAATAAGATCAATCTCTGTAAAACCTGTAATTTTTTTAGTAGATTCATTAATATCAACAATAACTTTTCTTGGATTTATAGTGCAGACTGCAAGAGGAAGAAAGAACGAAAATTCTTCTATATATTTTTCTAGACTTTCTATGTCTTCATATATTTGTTGAGATAATTTATCCTGTTGGTTTTTCATTATTTTTTGTATTGATTAATTCCAGTGAAAGATAATTTCATAATAAGCATCTCTTTGGACTCCTTCTCCTTTAATATTTTTAAGACCTAAGGAAAGTTCACCCATTTTTTCAAGAGATCCAATTATAAAAATATAATCTACTGGATGAGTTTTAAAATTTTTAATATGAAGGACAATTTCTTTCTCTTGCTCGTTATATTTAACAAGTTCTAATTCTCCTAGTGTGTAATGCTTTTTCCAATTTTCAGCTCCTGATCCAAGTGTTTTTTCTGGAGAAATAAAATATTTTATAAATATTTTAAGTAGCGGTGAAAAAGTTATGAAATTACGTCCCATGTTAATTATATTTTGACGGTTCCAATTGAAAAATTTTGCACTAGCTATAACAAAAAATACAGGGATCTTCATAGGAATCCAATCCATTTTGTCTGATTCATTTATTTCGGGCAAAATAAAGCCAATTTTTTTAAGTTTTTTCAAGAGAAGATTGTATTTTACTTCTCCTTCCTTCTTTTTAACATATTCAGTTACGTATTTCAGATCTAAAGCGCGTTCTTCTCCTTTTAGTTTATTTATATCTGCAAATTCTTTCTTGAAGCTTTTAAAGTGTAATTTTTCCATTTTATTTTACCAAGTTATTTTAAATTCATGATAGTCATCTCCTTTAAACATACATTTGGTTTCTTCTATAACCATATTTTCTGATTTGATTATTAACTTACAAACAGACAGAAAGTATCCTTTATAATATTCACACATAATTGGATGTACCTTAAAGTCCTTTAAATAAAAAAGGAGATAATTTTCATTAACTACGGTTGGATCAGGAACAACTAGTTTGCCAACAGAATAATGTTCATCCCAATATTTTGAAATTTCAGAAAAAGTTTTCTCAAGTGATAAAAAATATCGCAAAAGAGTCTTTATTATAAAAGAGTATTTGGGGGCAGCTTCTCCCATTTCAATTATTTTTTCATCGTTCCAACCAAATACTTCTTGGATGAGGAGAATTGAAAGAACTCTCCAGCTTAGCGGATACCATCTTGTAGCGTTAATTTCTCCTTTATAGTCGATTGGAATATCCATCTTTTTAGCCGCACTTTGAAGTTTTTCGAGTCCTTCTTCTCCGAATTTTTCTTTAATAAATTCTGCATCAGTTTTAAAAACAACACCACGAACATCGCCTTTGATACTTTTTAATAAATTATTGACTATTTTTTTATTAAGCATTTTTTTGAAATAAAGATTATAATATTTATTGGTTAGTTGTTTTTTTGGGCACTTCAATCTTTTCTCGAAGATTTTTATTTTCTTCTTTTAACTCAATCATTTTAAATTCTCTATTAATAGTTAATTTTTGTATTTTTTCTAATTCTTTGATTTTAGTTTCTAATTCCCAGGCTCTTTTTTCTAGTTGTTCTTCTGTTTTTTTAAGTTTAGTAATATCTTTTGCAATACAAGTAATTCCTATTATGTGACCTTCTTTATTTTTTAGTAGGGAGTTTGAGAATATAACTGGAATATTGTTTCCTTTTTTTGTTATTAGTAGTAAATTATAATTATTAATTGTTAATCCATTAATAGCCTTATTTATAATCATTTCACTGAAATTGTCTTCCATGAAAAGTCCATTTAATCCTATCTCTTTTATTTCCTTTTCACTATAACCAGAAAGCTGTAGCGTAGCTTTATTAATGGTATTTATTTCCCCTTGTAGATTTATTAAAATAAGAGCATCTGACATAGTTTCTATGATGTTTTCTGCAGCAGTTACTGGTGTAATTCCAAGAAATTTATATTTAACTACAGCGTAGACAATTCCAAAAGACCAAAAAAGAGCAGAGACATCAGCAACTGAGGGGATTTTATGAAAACCAAATTCTTGAAAAATAACATTTGTAAGAGTCCCAATTGTTAAAGGAATAATTGATGAAATGATGATTATTTTTGCTTGCTTTCTTTTTATTACAGATGAAGATTTTTTATAATACTTAATTAATAAATATATTGGAATTAAGGTAAAAAGGGTGTAATAAAAATAAAATAGATAAGTATAAATAGAATTAGACCATACATGAGACCAACCATAGGAAGTTTTTTCAAAAGTATAAATTAATTTTCCTTGCAATTGCTGAAAAATAAAGAAAATAGTTGGAATGAAAAGTATTATTGCGCTATATATTTTTTCTAAAAACCTTTTGTTTTTAATGAAAACTAAGGTAAACCAAAAAAAGAAGGCAGGAAAAGAGATCCATCCAAAGGAATCAAATTTATTAGCCAGGATAGCTCCCTCATAAGTTGTTCCTGTGTTATTAATAAAAAACATCCCTGCACTCCAAACCACAAAACATGCAAGATATGCGGCTGTTATTCTGTTAAGGGTGCTTTTTAGGTCTTTGTGTAAGATGAAGACAGTAAAAAACAAAAAAGTTGCCAGACTTAAAAAATGAACAAAAGACAAAAAGGAGAATTCCATTTCTTTATTTTAAATTTATTTTAGTTTAATTCGTAGAGATTTATTCCATGTTACTCTTTTTGAGAGGCAATGTAAAACTAACCGTTGTTCCTTTTCCTTCTCTGCTTTCAACAGATATTTGACCGTGATGTTTTTCTACGATGTTTTTAGCAATGAATAATCCGAGTCCACTTCCCTCGGTCTCCATTCGTATTACGTTCTTTGCTCGGAAAAATTTTGAAAATAATTTAATTTTATCTTCTTCAGGTACACCAACTCCGTTATCTTGAACAGAAATTTCAATAAATTCATCATTTTGTTTTTTTATATTAATTTCAATTTTGCCAAACTCTGGAGTGTATTTTACTGCATTATCTAGAAGATTCTGAATAATCAAAAGAACTCGTTCTTTGTCCATATAGATTTTTGGTAGATTCTCTGGTTTATTAATGAGAAATTTTTGATGATTTTTTGCGATAAATCTTTCAGTGTCTTCTGTAACAATGTCAAGAATTTCCTGAAGATCACACATATTGAAATCATAACCAAATCTTCCTTCTTCGATTCTTGAAACATTCAAAAGGTCATTTACTAACTCAATAATTCTTTCATTGCTTTTGTACCCCTTTTCAAGTAATTCAGATTGTTCTTTGTTAAGAGGTCCAACGTCTTTATCTAGAATCATCTTGATTACCCATTTAATTGCAGAGAGAGGCGTTCTAAGTTGATGAGCGGCAATGGAGATAAATTCTGATTTTAGTTTATCAATTTGTTTTTCTCGAGTTAAGTCATAGAATATTTTTAGAAATCCATAACAAGCATCCTTGTCTTTCCCTCGACATACAGAAGTGGTTATTACTTTATATGTTTTAGTTTGATCCTCATATTTAATTTCAACTTCCTCAATTGGTTTGTTGTTTTCATCCATTTCTCCTTCATGACTTTGAATTTCAAATTCATTTTTTATTAGCTTATTAAAATTATCCAAGCTGTAGTTATTTTTAGATGAAATTTTTACACCATAATCATTTTCGCTAATTCCTAAAACTTCCTTTGCAGATGGATTGATAAGCCCAATTTCTTTTTTACTATTTATAAATATAATCGGACCAGTAAAGTTGGCAACAATTGATCCTATCTTGTTTTTTTCTTCAGTTAATTCAGCGTTTATATTGGACAAAGTTTTTTCACGATTGGAGAGAAGTTTAGTTTTTTTACTAAGTTGCTTTTTTTGATTTTCCAGAAGTTCTTCTCGTTTAAAGAGAAGTTTTGCTCCATATCCACTATAGACTCCTATTATTAGATAAAATATTGAAATTGTTATGGTTATAGTTAAGGATAGAGCTAGGCTGTTTAGCTCAGGAGAAGGAGTGTTGTATCTTGCTACGTGGGGAATGATCTCAAAGTACTCTAATGTTACTAAGGCATTAACAAGGACGGTTGAAGCAATAGCAGTTATTATTGAACCTTTAGCACTGAATAAATAGGAAGCAGAAACGATTGGTATGAAAAAGAATGTAATTCCAATGCTTTCTACTCCTCCAGCGGAATGCATTACAATAAGCAGGATCCCAAGTTCAACGGCCATTTGAGAAAAACTGAGGATGTTTAATCCTCGGATAGAGCGTTTTTTGCGAATCTGACGAAAGGATATTTCAAAAACAACATTAATTAAAGTAAAAACTATTATCAATGTAAGCATGTTGATAACCGAGAAGTTTACATTAGAGTTACTAAGAATTTTTGAAACAATACCAATTAAAAAAATACCAAATCCGTAAAACCAACGAGCTTTTATTAACCAACGATTAACTTCAATTTTTCTTTCTATATGTATATTTGTCATATTAATATTATAGCATTAATTTAAATATATTGAAAAGTTTAATAAAAAAAACGGCCTCAAGTGAGTCGTTCTTGTCTGAATCTGTAACCGGTGCATTTTGGTTTTAGTAAGGAAACCGGGGCGCTGAGCCCAAAAAAATTAATATGTGGCTAGCGCCACCGGTACCAGTCTTGATTTAAAATAGATTTATTTCGTCCGAAAACAAAATATAATACTAAGTTTTTTAATATCAAGATTGGGAGGTATCACTTAATTAAGTGATGTTTCATCTAACCATTTCATGATTTTACTCAATTTTTGTTTTTGTTTTTGGGTGATCTTTTTTTATTTTTGTTTTTAAAGATGAAATGAAACAGTAAGATGAATTCCAGTCACGAATAGGGGGAAATCGTGGCTGGAGTTCATCTCGCTGAAGTTCATTGCAACCCATGAAATGTCAGATTTTTTCTAAAGAACTAACTTACATGTCTATTATAGCATTTTTTGAGGCAACGGTCAATTCTTTCACTTAATTTACCTGATAATGCTTTTAAACAATGGCATTTCGAAGTTTTTGCAAAAACTTTTTAATGCAAAGTCGTGATATTTTCATTGAAAGTTATCCACAATTAATCCACAACTGCTTCATTTTCAAGAATATCTCCGGGAGTAACATCCTCAGGGGTATTCTCTAATATAACCTCCTTAGTTGTATTATTTGGAATATCATTGATCAATAATTGATTTGAGATAGTTGAAGCCATTTCTTTTGATGTAGCAAAAACTAAAATAGTATCGTTATTAATTATTCCCCAATCAAGCGATTTTAAGTCAGACGGAGTTGTTG
>Ga0307992_1000035_pt1 | contig 84976 bp, 62 predicted proteins | sample EllFjometagen133_FD_203162 | JGI IMG/M metagenome (GOLD analysis project Ga0307992, IMG submission 203162) | Marine microbial communities from Ellis Fjord, Antarctic Ocean - #133 | ecosystem: Environmental > Aquatic > Marine > Unclassified | place: Southern Ocean | collected 2014-10-08
TAATCGTAGGGCTTATATCTTGGCATAAACAACCTGCTTTTTAGGGGTTGCTATAATTTAATGTGAGGGACTTTCAGGACAAGGTTAGACTGCTATTTACAAACCTTTTTCGACAGCCTCGTTAGGTAGTTGTCAATCCCAGTTCCCATCATCATTCTGTCGATAAAAACTGAAGTTCGATACAACTGACAAAAACTCAAGTTCGCCTCCAACTAAATGGAATCTATAAAGATCAGTTATGATGTTGTTCTTGAATAACAGGTCGTAAGTGACATTATCGTATAACAATAAATCTTCTTTTGCAGTCGCAGGACCTAACCCATGGTTATCGGATTCTGAACTGTCTATCCTCAACGTATGAAATAGATACTGATTTTCAGTCTTGTCAAGATCATAAACAATGTAATTTGGCACACTTGAGAAACTCTGGCCAGTTCGCATTCGGATAGTGTACCAATCTGGATCCTGATGGATACTTGAAGTGTCAGTTTCAATCGTAAACTCGACTATGCCAAAATATTCGGACTCATTTTTATTAGGCTCAGAGCATGTCAATAGTCCGAAACCGAGAATACTTAGAAGTGACACATTAAGAAATGAAATTTGCATTATTTAATACCCCCATTGTTAATTTCGCCTCATCAATCTACCTAACAGTGTTTATACTGTCTCGTATAAGATGACAATTCTCTCATAATGCACATATAAACTATTATTGATTGTTTATGTAAGTAACTGATATTCATGATTCTACCTTTGAATATCTCTTCCAAAGGGATTTTATCGTAACCGTATAAGATGAACTGAACATGTGCTCCCCCACTAAGCCTTTAAGAGTAACTTAAATGTATCCTATCTATCTATTATTTCAAGGACTAAGCTGTTTGTCAACGAAGAAAAAAAGAGCCAGCCCCAAGGCTGACTCATTGTAGTAAATATTGGCCAAACAAACGAATAGTTCCAGTAGTCAAATTAATGTGGCACCTTCACAACAGCCTCGCCATCGATGACAATAGATCCATCACTTTTCTCACAATAGGTTCTTAGCGTGATGATTGGTTTGTCCTCACGGATTTTGACAATTTCAACTGTGGCGGTGACTTCATCTCCAATAAATACTGGACCCGTAAAACTCAATGATTGACCGAGGTAGATACTCCCCTCTCCAGGGAGCTCAATGCCCAGCAGCCCGGAAAAGAGACTGGCGACCAACATCCCATGCACAATCTGCTGTCCAAAAATTGAATCTTTGGCATAGGCCGCATCCAGATGGAGTGGATTTGTATCCAAAGATAATTTTGAAAAATCGTTGATATCCGTTTCACTAAACTTCTTCGTGACAGAGACCTTATCTCCCAGTTGCAAACGTTTCATTTATTCCTCCAAAATATCTTCTTAGATTTTAAAAATGTACGCACTTCAATAAATATCGAATCAATATACATACCAAAGCATACTGTAGGGACATCGCAAGGTTTTTGAGGAGAATTAACATTATATAAGACATACCATTTGGGTAAGAACGGTGATATGATTACTTTCGCTGAAATTACAAGAGCAACATTTTATAACCCAATTCGTCACATTTACCGAAAGGTAATACCCACAAGGTTTCTAGCTATTCTCTAGCATTCCCACTTTTGAGAATTACCTTCATTGCAATGCTTAAGTATTGGCGTAAAATTATAGACACAGCGCGGTTTTTCCATTTGGGATGGCTGTTGCTGGCAAGCTTCAGCGTGATCCTCTTTACTCTGGGTGTCTGGGAAATACTTGAGCAACAGGTTTTCCAGAAAACACTGTCAGCCTCAGCTGTTATTGGTTTGGCTGTGAGAGGATTTCTTGTGTTTGGACTGCTGGCAGGTTGGACCATCTGGATTGTTTACCACTTCAGGATTCAACTGACAGATCAGCTATCAGACTCTGAGAGTCGCTACAAAAATATTGTTGAAAATTCTGCTGATGCCATCATTACAATTGGTGAAGACAATCGGATTCAAAGTTGGAACCGAGGCGCGGAGAGACTCTTTGGTTGGACAGCCAATGATGCCATCGGAGAAGCTATTGGAATGATGATTCCAGGGAAGCTCCTCCAGACAGGGGAATTGCTCTGTCTGGCTTACGGCATCACCAAAGCAAATGAGGTCAAGAACTACCAGACCGAACGCCTGGACAATCGGGGGCGAACGATTCCAGTAAACTTGACGGAATCTGCCCTTCTCTCAAATGGCAAAGTTTTGGGACGTTCACAAATCATCCGTGATATTTCAGAATTGCAGACTATTGAACATCAGATGCGTCAATCTGATAGGCTGGCGACATTGGGCCAGTTAGCAGCGGGTGTGGCCCATGAAATTGGCAATCCCCTCACTTCAATCTCATCCTTGGTCCAGCTGCTTGAACGCCGGATGAAAAACCCTGATCACATTTCCAAATTAGGTCGTATTCGGGCAAATATTGAGCGCATTACCAAAATCGTTCACGAATTGGTGGATTTTACTCGCCCACAGGGAACCGATGTGCAAGCCGTTCAAATCAATGATGTTGTTCAAAATGCAGTTGGCTTGATGTCCTATGACAATCGTAGTCAGAAAATTAAGATTGATCTTGACCTATCCCCTACCCTTCCAAGAATCAAAGCCTCTCCTGATAAATTGCACCAGGTCATTGTTAACCTGTTGGTCAATGCTTTTGATGCAATGAAGGAGAGAGGTGATGAGATTCTCATTGCCACCTCATCCAATACATCCTCTGTATCAATTAAAGTGACCGATAATGGGGGTGGCATGAATCCCCAGGTGATGGATAAAATTTTTGAACCTTTTTTCACCACCAAAGATGTGGGGAAAGGGACCGGTCTGGGTTTATCTGTGAGTCATGGAATTATTAACAGTATGAATGGATCATTGAACGTTAAAAGTACACCGGGTGAAGGCGCTACATTTCTCATTGAAATACCAAAGGAATCCTAAAAATGAATACATCAGTACTTATTGTAGATGATGAACAAGAAATACGCGACTCCCTTTCTGAAGTCTTAACCGATGAAGGGTTTCTAACCTATACAGCTGAGAATGGTGTAGTTGCACTAGAAATGATGAAAGAGATTCATTATGATATCATCATTTCTGACATAAAAATGCCGGAGATGGATGGTGTCACCCTGCTCCAGCGTGTGAAAGAGCAAGCTCCAGATACCTTTGTCATCTTGGTCACCTCATATGGATCAACAGAAACCGCCATCAATGCGATGCGATTAGGTGCGATAGACTACATCCTCAAACCTATCGATTTTGATGAACTCATCATGAGAATCAAGAATATTGACCTCCATAAAGAGCTCCTCCGTGAAGTACGTTTTCTGAGGCAGGAAATTTCAGCAAAGTACAACTATGAGCACATTATCGGTGAGAGTACCGCCATGAAACGGATGTACAGACTCATTGACAAGGTGGCTCCTTCAACATCAACTGTGCTGGTGGCAGGTCGCAGTGGTACGGGGAAGGAACTCGTAGCGCGAGCTATCCATGCCCGCTCAGAACGGGCACACAGACCCTTTGTTGCCATAAACTGCGGTGCCATTCCTGAGACTCTGTTTGAGTCCGAACTTTTTGGCTATAAGAAAGGTGCTTTTACTGGTGCTTCCAGGGATAAGGATGGTGTTTTCAAGTCCGCTGCTGGAGGTACCCTCTTCCTCGATGAAGTGGGAGAAATTCCGCTCCAGGTCCAGGTTAAACTTCTCCGTGTAATCGAGATGCGTGAAATTAAACCTCTGGGAAGCAATACGATTGTACCAATTAATGTAAGACTCATCGCAGCCACCAATCGTGATCTTGCCCAAGAAGTAGAGCGGGGCACATTTCGAGAGGATCTATACTACCGCCTGAATATTATTGAGATTCACCTCCCCGCTTTATCAGAGAGGAAGGACGATATTCCGCTTCTGGTAACTCATTTTGTGAATAAGTACAACGATGAGTTGAAAAGACGAATCATCGGCGTGGACAACGATGCCATGAAAAACCTGGTGAATTACAACTGGAAAGGTGAAGTGAGGGAACTTGAGAATATTATCGAAAGGGCTGTGCTATTAAGCGATGGGGATATGATTTCATTGGATGATTTACCCGAACGCACTGTGGAGTGTTCAGATTCAGGTTATCCAGATAGTCTCAAAGAAGCCAGTCGCAGTTTTGAAAAGAAGCATATCATTCACATACTTGATAAATGTGAGAATGATAAAGCCAAAGCTGCTGATATGCTGGGAATTGGTTTAAGTAGTCTCTACCGCAAAATTGATGACTTGGGAATTGACACCGACTCCGATTGATTTTGTAACAATCTGGAAATCCGTGTGTCAAAGGATACGCTACATTGAAAATTAATATTCCGCTTCCACCCCACATTGATGGTGGAACTTGAAAAAAATACTGGAGAGATCATGTCTGAGCAGAATCACAAACAAGTCATCATCATTGGATCCGGACCAGCCGGATTAACCGCAGCCATATATGCAGCCAGAGCCAATCTGGAACCTATTATATTTGAAGGTGATCAACCCGGTGGTCAGCTGACGACAACCAATGACGTTGAGAATTACCCTGGATTTGAAGATGGTATTACCGGACCCGAGTTAATGGACGTTATGCGCAAGCAGGCTGTTCGTTTTGGTGCAACTTCAAAATTTGAATATGTCACATCAGTTGATTTCTCATCCAAACCTCACAAAGTCAGTGTGGGAGATAAAGAATATACGGCTGATGCTGTCATTATTGCCACAGGTGCTTCTGCCAGATATCTGGGTCTTCCTTCCGAGCAAAAGCTAAAAGGTTTTGGGGTTTCAGCTTGTGCAACCTGTGATGGATTTTTCTATCGCGACAAAGAAGTATTCGTGGTTGGCGGTGGTGATTCAGCATTGGAAGAAGCGGGCTTTTTAACAAAATTTGCTTCAAAAGTTTATCTCGTTCACAGAAGAGATGAGTTCCGTGGCTCAAAAATCATGAGAAAACGCGTCCTCGATAATCCAAAAGTCGAGGTTCTCTGGAATACAACGATTGATGAAGTGCTTGGAGAACCAGACCAGGGTGGTGTTGTCGGTGCCATTTTAAAGGATACTGTCACTGGAGAAACCAGAGAACAGTCGATTGATGGCATTTTCATGGCCATTGGTCACTCGCCCAACACGGCAGTATTTAAAGGTCAACTACAAACTGATGAAACAGGCTATCTCATCACCAAGCCCGATTCTACAGCCACAGAGATTGAGGGTGTATTCGCTGCCGGTGATGTTCGTGATCACGTCTATCGTCAAGCCGTTACAGCAGCTGGAAATGGTTGTATGGCCGCTTTGGAAGCCGAGCGTTATATCACAGAGATGAATGACTAAAGCAAAAAGCTAAACAATTGATTAACAAAAAACGAGGATTTATATCCTCGTTTTTTGTTTTAGGGCTATCAATATTTTAGAAAACTTTTTTAATCCACAATTTCTTGAAGTAGTACGGTTAAAGTTCCTTCCACAGTCTCAGGTAATTCCTGCCTCAATTCATCAATGAGTATGTCTGACTGGAAAAAGTCAGTTCGCCTAAAAGCACGTGAACCAAAACACTCAATAAATAATTTGTCCACACCCTTCGGGGTAAAAATTGTTTTGTGGTAGATATCATCAGGATGATTTAGTGGAAAACTTAACATTAAAAATCCAGCAGGATTAAGAGAGGACACTAATGCTGACAAACCTCCTTGAGGATCATCTAAATGCTCGAGTGTCTCAAAAGATATAATCGCATTAAATTTGCCAAGTTTGACTACATCATGAATAGAAAGTTGCTTGAACGTCCCAGCATAGTTTTGGGTTGCATATTGAAGTACTGAACCATCTAAATCTATGCCCACATAATCGCAATCTTTTAAATACACTGAACCGTAACCACTTCCACAAGCCGCATCAAGAACTCGGGATCCTGGTGGAACATGTCTTCCCGCTAAACGATATCTTTCAATATGTTTAACCGTAATAGGCGAAATAAACATCTGTACATCACGGCGTAAAATGTGCTTTCTGAAAAGATGATAAAATCGAATGATGGAGTATGCTAATGATTTAATTTTCATAATTTGATCAGCGAAGTACAGCTAATTTCTGACTGGCTATAGCTCCTTCATCATTGAAGAGATACAAGATGTAAACACCGTTACCAACCTTATCACCGGCTGCATCTCGACCATCCCATTGTGCTTCATATCCCTGCACATCATTGTTCAGATAAGTCAGTTCTTTTACCAGGAGACCCTGAATGGTTAATATCCTCACCGATGAATTGTCCATGAGTCCCTGAATAATGACTTTATCATGTATGTCTGGATTGAAGGGCTGTGGATAAATATGGATGTTGGAATACGTCTCTTGGGGGTTTGCAAAGGGTGTATTCAGTACAGATATGCCCTTGGGTGTGGATAAATAGGTATGCCCCGTCTCAGCATCGAAAGCAGCTGAATGGATTTCATTATCCAACAGACCCGAATTCCCGGTGTTATACCCATATCCACCGTTAATCCAGCGCCCATTGTCCTGCAGTACATGAACACCGGCATTGGCAGATAAAAACCAATGATTTCCGCGCTGATCGATTTCAATTCCAGTAACATTGTAGTCCGTAAGCTGCCAGTAATAATAATAGTCTGATTCCTTGCGAGTCATATACACGCTGGCATGACTTCTCAGCTCAGAGCTGGTTAACCACCTGTCAGGAAGCACCATACTTTGGACTCCTGATGGTGTGAGAATCCATAAGGTGTTATGAGTGTCTACCTCCAGTTGTAAAATTTCATTTGAGGCAAGGGGTGAATCACTTGATGATAGGCTCGAAACATTCAACTCCATATTTGTTGCAGGCTCACCACCCTCAATCTCAAGGAAGTGAATACCACCAGAAGCTTGGAGTTCAGTCCGAACCTGCGACCCTAGCCAAACCAAATCATTGTCATCGATTGCAATGGATTTGACAGAGCGACTATTTAAACCATTCTGGTACTGCTTTATGTGATATACACTATCATCAGGGGTCAGGATACTGATAATTCCACCACCTTCACGAACAAATTTGGTGGTAGCCCACACATTCTGCTTACTATCGACAGACATTTGCCCGGATAGTACGTAGGTATCACTATCATAAGTCGGCTCCATACTACCATCCAGGGCACTATAATATCTTGAGTTACCTGGTTGTTCATCATCAAGTTTGAAAACACCCTTACCCTGGAGAGAGAAGAAAATATTCCCATCATCATCCAGGACCATGTCTTCGACGACAGAATTTCCCTGAAAATCGAGGGTATCTGTGATCATCTCATTCCAGTTATATGAGGTTTCATCAAAAACAGAATTGAAATTGCCTGCCTTGATTGTTCGCCAACCCCGTGATGAATGTAGACTGAATCCATTTTTTGCCCCACCAACCAACTGTCCTGAGCCATCCACCATCATTCTATTAAACAGATGATCTCTCGACCTGTTTGCTGTAAATCTGGCATAGTTTTGATCTTTGTGGAGCGAAAGAAAATCAGTGCTGCTGGCTATCCAGATTTCATCATTATACAATTCAATATTCTGAATGTGAGACATTCCATATATCAGGCTCACCATGGCATTGGGCACATCCAGGGATGTCAGTCCCGTATTCGTTGCCAGGATAATGGCATCCACCGCGAATGGATCATTCTCCATATCATAAATTTGATTTCCTCCGGTGAACAGGGTGGTAAATTGATTGAAATCGTATTCATAAATAGAGGTCCCTGCAGCAATCCGAATGATATTTAAATGGGTAACTACACTGCTAATCTCAGATTCGCCTGCTGGAAGGGTAGCTACATTCCAGTTCACAGGATCTTTGAGGTTTCTACCGTCCAATTCGATCCAGATAATCTCTTGGTTAGTTCTAAAATATAATTTCCCATTCACATGACCAACATCACCAACATATTCCATATTCAGAGAGCTCTGATTGGGGAAATTGTTAAAAATATCTAGATATTCAATCACGCCAAGACCTTTACGATAGAGTAGAAGCCCACCCTCTAATCCATCTTGGTAGGTCGCATATACTGAATCACCTACCTGCGTAAAACTGTTGGTGGCATCCAGATCCACAAATTCAACGTCTAAGAAATTGTGCGTAGTGAGGTCCATGACCTCAACAATAGGTCCCGGGCTTCTAGCACCTATCCACAGAAGATTGTCTGAGTCAATGTATGTGGTATTAAGATCCAGATTTTCAGTTATTTCATCCTGTATGCCATAGCTAAAGAGTTCGGTAGACTTATTGAATAAGAGTAGTCCCCCATCACTAGCCATGATGACCTCATTGCCCAGGGGTAACAGTGTCCTGATTTCGGTGAGGGTTGGAATCTTATCCCACGTCCCGACCTGAGAATAGGCAATTAGGCTTGATATGAGCAAGAGAAATAGTCTAATAGAGATTCGCATGTATTTGTTCGCTACCTATCATTAAATCGGTTTTATACTGGATCGATTTCTCCAGTCATGGGAAATTATACAATCATGTTGCCCACACGTTCCCATTTTTTATGGCTGTAAGCTGGGACGCGCTTCTGGAACTCCGCCAAGAGCACCTATAAGCAACCCATTGTCCCCCCCATTTAAACAGGGTGAGTTGGGCTTTAAATAATAGTTCAATCCAAAATCCGGGTTGGAATAAATATTTAAAATTTCCGTTGAATCAGATTGTTGAGACTCAGAAATGGGATAAATACAATTCCATCTAAAAAGGTTCTCATCTCTCATTATTTGAGGATCAATCATCTCGGTATGATAGAAAATATTATGATCTAATCTGCTCAAAGTCCCCCTTGAAGCATTTATACCACTCATATTCTTTGCAAATGTATTGCTCTTGAGTTGAATATCTCCAGAAACAGATTTTGACTTCAGGACGCCCCCTGTTTGCGATATCACATTTTGTCGCAGCTTAAGCGACTGGATGTATGGACCAGACAACTCGATACAGTATCCGTCAATCAAGTCAAACTGATTCGAGAGAAAGCTCGCTTCTGCAAAATTGCCCAGACGGATTCCATGGCGAGAATCAGATGCCTTCGAGAATGACATTGCCAGTGATATTGAGGCTCCAGCGTTAATAGTCAGATCATTGTTGCTAAAGCTACTTTGTACAATATTAGCCTGAGTTCCCTCCCCAAGCTCAAGGGCTGTGCCATTGTGCTTAGAGTCCACCTTATGCATTTCTATGCTGCCATTCATCAATTTCAGGCCTATATCCCTGCTTGAGTCGATGAAGCTTGATTCCAGGCGAGCGGAAACTTCATTCAGAAGCGCGCCATTCCTATTATTATGGATCCTGGCGTCTGTAACAATCAATTCTTTTACTGAAAATACTTCTAATCCAGTATCAAGATTGGAAAGCCATTGATCCTGCATGCTACTCATTGAAGGAATGTCAGAAAAATAGGCTCCAGATTCATTGGATACCCACACATTATCATGCATCCTCAAATTTGTGACTGCACGAATATCATTTCCCAGCTTGTTGGTTTCAATGCGGTTTGAATCAAGATCAGTATAAAGGATATCTTTTATGACCAGACCAATCCGGTTTCCCTTCACTAGATTTTTTGAGAAGGAAACATATTGACCGGTAGTCATCTCTGAAGCATGGTTACGATTCGAACTCAGCAGGCTGTTTTGTACCTTCAAACTATCAAACTGTGTCACTATTAATCCATGACCATTATTGACCAGACTTACTTGTTCGAGGTTGATGGAACTGAGTGAATCGATACTCAAGCCAGAACGTAGATTTGCCTGAAATGATGATCGATTTATCCAAAGCTCGTGCCCCTGTGAAAACTGAAGCCCCGCACCTTCATTGTGACCTACTCTGAGACCTGCTATACGGCTTCTTAGTATGTTTGAGATGATGCCACCACTCTGACCATTCCCAACAAATTCAGAATTGAGAATTCGAAGCGTATCCACATCATTCATTGCCACACCATTTACCAGATTTCCCAATGATGACAAATTCATGATACCACAAATACTGGCATTGTTAAGGCTCAAACCATTTCGACCATTTTCCCTCGACTCAAGCTGATTAATGAGTACATATTCACAATCGCTGATCATAACCCCATCCTGGAAAGAGTCTCTGATACTCACAGAATCCAGCCAAACTTCATAAACCGAATTTATTTCCAGAGCAGTTCCCATGGTGCTCTGGAAAGTCGAGCTATGAATCTCCAGTAGCTCCCCCCCACTCGCGTACACTGCGGTCTTATTCACATGATTAAAATGAGTATCGGTTATCTTAACTATTCCCCCTAACACCTTAATGGCTCCAGCCCCTAAAGCCGAAAATTGCACATTTCGTAATTCTAAAAAAGCCCCGGAGTCAACTTCAATTGCCCAAAAGTCACTTGATATGAAATCACAATTCTCAAGGGTTAGATGTCCAGATTTAACCCGTATCAGGGCTGTATCTCTATCACCGCCCTGAAAATTAAAATCTGCAATATAGACATTCGCATCCTGACCTACTCCCAAGCAACCCCGGGCATCACCGATCCATAATGGTCGATTTTCATGTCGACCCTGAATGTGGATATCCTTTTTAAAATTGCGGAAAGAGACCTCACCTGTACCAGTATACCTGACAATATCTGGGAATATTTTCAGCGTATCCAGACCACTTAAACTGGATAAGGTTATGGGATAGTTTACCAGGTTCTTCAGCCGTAATCCTTGACTACATGTGCTCAGCAAAAGCAGGATAAATCCCAACCCAACTGTTTTCAATATATGCTGCGGATATGTGAGGCGATGATTCATGAATTAGACCGGGTAAATGACGCTCTTTTCAGAATTGTTTAGCGGGAATGTATAGGAGTCGAACCTATCCGCCGGCTCTCCACCGGCATAACAGCTTTGAAGGCTGGAGTGGCCACCGGACCACATACATTCCCATGTTAATAATTGGCTACCGGGAAAGAAGGAATTCCCAGGGCGGCATCAAGCATATCCATTACGCTGAGGGCAGCGGTTTTTGTGGAATAATCTCCCACTATGATTAAATATAGTGTTTTTCCATTGATTGAACGCTCTTTAATCCTTGTAGAATATCCAATGGACTCAATTTGATCAGCCAATTTTCGGGCATTGTCATAACTTCCGAAGGCTCCCGCTTGCAAAGAGTATTGACCCTTGGTCTCAATTGTTTTTCCACCTACATCCTGACCCAGACCTCTTATGGGAACCGCCTCTTGAGTCGGGGGTTGAGGAGGAGCTGAACGATTCATCTTCCGACCAGGTAACCTGGTAAGGTCGAGATCCTCGGGAATATCAAAGGCCACATTGGGATACATATCAATGATATTTGCGAGGTCAATGTAGACGGAATCCATTTGCCTAGAGGCTATACCAGCTCTCAGCGACAAATTAACAGCATTGACTATATCTGGATGATCGGGATGGTGGCGTATTAAACGGGAAAAAAATTGGCGACTTTGAACATAGAGTCCCTGAGCATAATAGTATTCACCCAGATGCATATAGGAGGATGCAGCGTACTTGCTTTCAGCATGGTTACGAGCAATATCCTTATAGATACCAGCAGCCACAAGCGCATCATCCTGAATGATAGCTCTGGCGTACCTCACTCCGGGATGACCTGGGTATTCATAGCTTAGGTCAGCAAGGATTGCTTTAGCGCTGTCTATTTTCCCCATTTGGATGAGAGACAACAGCCCATCCACATCTTGAGCAGAAATGCTGGAGAAGGTTCCGATGAAAAGGATCATCAGAAGGCATATTTTAATCAGGTGTGTTTTACCCATCCGCATTTATCGCATATATATCGGGGTTCATCACTGATATGCCCACAATCTGGGCAAGTAAGTATGCGTTTTTGACGATCTGAGGCAATAAAATCCTCTATCGTGGACTTGAGCGTATCTTTGTGACCTAGCTTTTCAAGCATATTGATGTGCCCAAAAATGAAACTCAGATTTGAATAGTCTGGTTCCTTGATATCCTCAATTAAAGTGAGAGCATCTCGAAACTCACCCTTGCGCTCGAAATAATTTGCAAGTCCAATAACCACTTCAAGATTATCTGGCTGCTTTTTATGGAGACGCTGATAAAATTGCTCAACTTGCTCGAATTGGCCAAGTTCAAAGTACATTTTCTCAATCTCAGCGAATACAATACTTCCAGCCGTTGGATCCAATTCGACAAAACTGGTTAAAAAATCGATAGCGTGTTTATAATTACCTTCGTCCTGACGAATTTTGCCAAGATGATAATAAGGCGCAGCACACTTACTATTTAGCTTGATGGCATGTTTCAGGAGGGTGATAGCCTCAGCCTTTTTGCCAGCCTGCTTCTGCTGAAGTGCTTCCTGGGTCTTGTATATGGCTGGTAAAAGCGGATCGGCCTTACCTCCGGCTGCATTCTCCTTTTGAAAGGCTTTGATGGCATCCGCCCATTTTCCCTGTTTCACTGCATAACGGTGTAGTGCTTTGAGGGCCCATAAATTTTTCTTCTTCATCCTAAGAATAGCCTCAGCATGGTGAACCGCTTGAGGATATTGCTTCAATGCTTCATGATCTTTTGCGAGACGTTCATGAGCCATAAGCAGGAAATCTTGACTAATCCCCTGCCGATTTAGGACATCCTCATGCACCATAACAGCTTGTGCAGGATTTCCTAACTGACGGTAAAGATCACCAACCTGAAGAAAAGCGCCATGATTTGATGTATCATTGTGTGCGATCTCGGAGAGCTGGTCAAGGGCTTGCTTCTTCTCTCCCGCGAGAATATGATTGAGTGCTTTAATTTCAGCGCCACGTGCTCCAATCTTCTTGGGTTGACTAAAGAAAAAATATCTTACAAGCAGTCCTGCTAGTGCAAGGATTAAAACTATAAATAATAATGTGATAAGGTCCATGGTATGTTTAAATCCCTATTTTTTGATGGGTTCCACATCCTCATCTTTTTCAAGGACAGCCTGACGGCGCTTATCAACTTCTCCCTGAAGTTTTTCACGTTCACGATCAATTAGCTTCAGACCCTGTCGCAATTTGATGTTTTGACCAATGGTAATAGAAAAACCAAATAGAATACCCAAAACCACTGATGCAAGAATAACTACATACAGGGGTATACCTGTATATACGGCACCCATGAGTTTCAGTTCAACTGGAGTTGCATTCTGCGTAAATACCCAGACAATGGTTAGGAGTATTGCGACTGTGATAAAGATTTTAATTTCTTTCATCTATTCCCTCAATCTACGATCTGACCAAACAGTGTGATTCCTTGCGCATCAATGATTTTCACATTGACTAAATCACCTGGTTGCTCACCGGCTTTATCAAATATAACAATTTTATTGGAGCGTGTTCTACCTTGATACTGATTTTCGGACTTTTTTGAATTCTTTTCTACAAGAACCTCAAAATTTTCACCGATATGTTCACGATTTCTTTGCAATGTGTGCTTTCTTTGAAGAACAATCATGCGTTGGAGGCGGTCCTGTTTGTCATCCTCAGACACAGTGTCTTCAAATTCAGCAGCTTTTGTACCTGGACGTGAAGAATATTTGAAGGTAAAAGCAGTATCAAATTGGATCTGTTCCATCACATCAATGGTCTCTAGGAAATCCGCTTCCGTCTCACCTGGAAATCCAACAATCATATCAGTACTTAAGGCCAGCCCAGGGATATTCTCCTTCATTTTCTTGGCAAGATCCAGGAAATGCTGTTTCGTATAGGTCCTATTCATGCGTTTTAACACTTCATCACTCCCAGCTTGCAAAGGAAAATGAATATGATTGCAAATTTTAGGATTGGTGGCATGTACCTGAATCAACTCATCGTCAAAGTCCTGTGGATGTGGTGAGGTATAACGAATTCTCTCTATACCATTAATCTTTGCAACTTCCTCGAGTAACTCAGGGAATTTGTGCCCTTCATGGTGAAAGGAATTCACATTTTGTCCCAGAAGAGTGACTTCTTTAAAACCATCGTCTCTAATTTGCTTTACTTCTTCGACAATACTCTTAATGGAGCGACTTCTTTCCCGTCCTCTTGTATAGGGAACAATACAAAAGGTGCAAAATTTATCACACCCGCGCATAATAGAAATCCAGGCATTGATGCCTTCTCGGCGTGCTGGAAACAGGTCATCATAGACTTCCATCCTGCTTAATTTTGTATCAATAATGTTCTCTTTTGTATTTGAGGGAAGTGAAATCATGCCAGGGAGTTTACGATATGAATCGGGGCCGAGAATAATATCTACATAGGGTTCACTCTTCAGCAGGTCCTCTTTAAGATTCTGAGCCATACAACCAAGAAGACCGATTTTCACCTTAGGATTGCGATCCTTAAAAACTTTTAAATTACCCAAACGGGCATGCACTTTTTCCTCGGCATGCTCGCGGACAGAGCACGTATTCACTAAAATAAGAGAAGCATCATCTGCTATCTCAGCTCTGGTATACCCTTCTTTTTCCAGAAGACCAGCGACCAATTCTGAATCGTATTCATTCATTTGGCAACCATAAGTCTCGATGTAATATTTTTTTGGATTATTTATGATCAAATCTCGCTTTCAATAACATTTAGCCCCCAAATAACAACGATGAATATATTTTTGTGCTCAGCGACCTACAAGGCTATTAAAGCGAAGCGAGGACACTCTAATCTGTTAAAATAAAGGTACCATCATACTTGAATCTAGCCCCAGAAAGCGGTAGATCTACAGCAGATAGTGAATCAACGAGATGAGCAAACCGATGCTGCTGGTCTACGAAGGGTACACCCCAGTATTTTTGCTCGGTTGAGATAATTCTGGCTCCCATCAACTCTCCAGAATGATTGAGCTCAATATCTAATACTGCCCCAAAGCGTCGTTCAGCCTGAAGATTGAATCTCCCATACGTGGCAAAGTTTGCCAGAGAATAAGCTATTACCTTCCCCTTATATATTTCCATAGCCCGAGCAATATGCGGTCCATGCCCCAAAATCAAGTCGGCTCCAGCATCTATCAATCTATGGGAAAACTCAATCAAGTGTCCCCGATTTTCGCCCATATAATACTCTGTGCTGTCAGGAAGGTGCATGGCAGCAAGTCCCTCTGCCCCACCATGCACTGAAACAACGACAATATCATGATCAACTTTTAAATTAGACACCATCTCTGCTGCGTTTTCCAGATCAAGAGAACTATTGCAATATCCTCCGCTGTGAAAAGCAATAAATGCCACTTCACTACCACCAATTCTCTTGGATGAAAATGTACCAGGTCGACCTGACCAGCCAATATTCTGGTTGTCCAATACTTCTTCGGTTTTAGCAACACATTCTGGTCCAAAATCACCGACATGATTATTTGCCAGGGAGAGAAAATCAAATCCAGCCGACTTCAAATCCTCACCATAAATTTCTGGCATTCGGAAGACATAGCAATCAATGGAGTCTGGCTCACATTTATCGGTGGTACCACTATCGCACAAGGTTCCTTCTAAGTTGCCAATAGTGATATCAGCGTCCTTAATGAGCGGACGAATATAGGTAAGAATGCTTCCCTTTTCGTCGGGACGCAGGAATCCATCGGGATGATAGGAGCCCAGCATGATATCCCCTACGGCTTTAATGCGGATAATTTTTTCCTCAGCTATGCCAAAACTGGTACAAATTATGAGAAGCAATATGATGAAGTGTGTGTGGGTGATTTTCATTTATTATGTATCTATTAAATAAAAAAAGCGTCCGGAAAACTCCGGACGCTTATAAATTTATTGTACTAAAACTTTATAATTCGATCTTGTCAGTCAGAAAGTAGTGTCTGGGATTCACTGGTACATTATTGACCCGAACTTCATAATGAAGGTGAGGTCCAGTACTTCTGCCAGTATTTCCTGAGTAAGCAATTAAATCCCCACGTTTCACTTCACTCCCTTGCTTGACAGCATATCTGCTTAAATGAGCGTATATGGTTTTAATCCCATAGCCATGGTCGAGAATAACTGTATTGCCATAGCCAGTCTTACCATTGCGCGATTTTACAATACCATCAGCAGAGGCGTAGACGGGCGTCCCAGAAAGGACACCAAAGTCCTGACCATGATGCATTCTACGTTTACCTGTAAATGGATCCGCACGTGATCCAAAAGGGGAAGTCATATACCCGAGATTCACCGGTTGGATAGAAGGAGTTCTACGTAAACGCTCTACATCCTGGGATAATTTAGAATAGATCTGTTCATAGCTATTAAGCTGGAGCGTAATTTCCCGACCTAAACTGGAGAGGTTACCTTCTAGAGAATTAAGGTTCAAGTCAGTATATGGAATAAGATCATCGTAATTTTGTGCATAGTCATTGACAATACCACCAGTACCCAAAGCGCGTACATCATCATCTACGGAAGGAAGATCTGCATAAATACGTAAGGCTTCGTCTTGATCTACTAATTGTGTCAGTTGTATCTCTGCATCATCGAGACGAATTTTCATGTCTTCCATGACGCGAACCAGCTCTTTATTCTGGTTCTTGAGGCTTAGAACTTTTATATCATATTGTGTACTGGAGAGGCTTGAGAACAAAAATGCACCCATTCCCATTACAGCCAGAGACATGGTGATACTAACTGAAAGAACCATTGGTTTTGAGAAAAACATTTCTCGCACACGATTCTTTTTATCGTTGATCAGGAAAAACCGAAATCCATCACCGGTATTCATTTTTATACTACTTTTCCTTCCGATCATCTTACCGATTTATCTTTCTATCCTCTTTGACTGCGAAGTATACTCTGATGAGCAATTGATAACAAGTATTTTTGAGTTGATTTGAAATGAATATGAGTCATTTCCCACCAAAGGAAAAACTACCTAATCGTCCTTGGTTACTGCGCTCTCTTCAATCTCGGCAGTCTCAGCCAGAGTCTCTTTTTCCTTTATTTCTATATCCAGGTCTTTTATTGATTTAACAAGTGCTACATGGTTCTCGTGTTTGACTAAATCTTTCAGCTTTTTTTCTTCGCCTAAATTGAAAACCAATTCACCTAATTCAGTAAGAAGCTTTGTCCGGCTACGATTTAGCTGATGGATATCCAATTTGATTTTACCCAGCTTGGTAAGCTCTTCAGCTTTTTCAGTAGCGATCTTTCCATATTCCTCAGCCTTATCTAAAGCTGCTGAACCAAAATCACGCAAACCCTTAATCATATCGTTCATCAATTTTGATCCACGATCTGATTTGATTTCTTCTTGCTCAGGTTGTTTTTCTTCTTCGGTCATCTTGATACCTCTAAAGTTAAATCAGGCACGGAGAGATAGATTCCCCGTCTCCAATATACAAAACATTAAAAAACTGTCACCCAAGAAAATAGCACGACTTGATGGAAGAAATACTTTTTAATTTTTCTATGACTCCATCAGTAGGAGCTGAGTCACATTTGATAAGTGAAAGTGCAGTATCACCTTCGAGACGGCTCAGGGAATATTCTGCGATATTCACCTTGTTGTTGCCTAGCAGGGTACCTACTTCTCCCACGACACCAGGAACATCATCATTCAGTACCATGAGCAGTGGTCCATCTAGAAGGACATCAATATGATAGTTGTTGACCCGTATCAGTCGCATGCCACCATGTTGGTCAATATATCCGAATAGTTCCCAGTTAGCGCCATCCGCTGACTCAACTTTTACGGCTACCACGTTCTGAACACGGCTAACATTAGGATCAGCGAGGGTGCTTAATGAAATCCCACGGGACTCAGCGACAGATTTACCATTAATGAGATTAATAACGCCATCAAAGCGATCCTTCATTATTCCTTCAAAAGCTGAATAGAGTAAGGGAGTGATATGTTCATGATTACCATTATAACTGAGACGAATCGAATTTATTCCCGCTTTATGAAGTGGATGCTGCAGACTTCCCAGCTTATAAGCTAATGCCAGTGAGTCGCCCATTGTCTTCAGAATGCTCATATCTGCGATAGGTAGATTAATGGTATTGCTCAAACGATTGTCAATTAGAAATTCTTTTAACTGAGTAGCAACCTGGACCGCAACATTCTCTCCTGCTTCACGTGTGCTGGCTCCCAGATGGGGTGTAAGAACAATATTGCTGGCTCCTACAAGTGGATTGTCTACAACAGGTTCACTGGTATACACATCAATAGCAGCACCGGCGATTACTCCGCTATCCAAAGCCACTGCCAAGTCTGACTCATTTACCAGACCACCTCGAGCACAATTGATAAGCATGGCTGTAGATTTCATCTTCTCTAGCTCAGGTGTGCTAATCAGGTTGAGTGTATCTTCAGTCCGGGGCAAGTGGAGAGAAATCACATCAGATTTAAGGAGAACATCCTCAAGTGACTGGACTTCAATATTTTTGACAACCAGCTGATCCTGTGAGACATAGGGATCATAGCCTACCACCTTCATTTGCAAACCCAATGCGCGCCGAGCGACTTCCTGACCGATTCGTCCCAAGCCTACCAGTCCAAGTGTTTTGCCATTGAGCTCAGTTCCCACCAGAGCTTTGCGGTTCCATTTGCCATCCTTCATGGAACTATCGCCAGCCGGAATATTGCGAGCCAGGGACATCATTAAGGCAACGGTATGCTCAGCAGCGGAGATGGTATTTCCTCCGGGAGTATTCATAACCACAACCCCATTGGCCGTTGCAGCCTTAATATCAATATTATCGACACCGACACCTGCTCGCCCAATGGCTTTCAGTGAGCTAGCTTTGGCAATCTCATCCGCTCCGATTTTGGTACCACTGCGAATAATCCATCCCTCGACCTCAGGAAGAACAGCATTCAACTTTTCTGTATCCTGGTCCAATATCTCTATCACTTCAAGACCTGCTAACTCCAATACTTCCTTGCCTGCAGGTGAAAGTGGATCTGTAATCAGAATTTTTTTACTCATAGTGTCTCGATGACCTCATCTAGTACGTTTAACACATCATCAATATCTGCCATTTTTAAGTCGCCCATATGAGCGAGCCGAAAGGTTTTACCCTTCAGGTCACCATATCCACCTGAAATAAGATAGTTTCGTGATCGCATCTCAGAGGCAAGTGCGAGCAGATCGATACCAGCTGCATTGCTAAAACACGTGAGGGTATCTGATTCGAATCCAGGCTCCGCGAAAAGTCCAAACTTTTCTCTTCCCCAATCCCGCACCCGATCTGCCATCTCTTTATGTCGGGCAAACCTATTTTCCAGCCCTTCAGCTTTGATTTTGTCTAATTGTCTGGAAAGACCATATAAATGAGGGATACTTGGTGTAACAATCGTTTCCGACTTTTCACCAGCCTTGTGCATTCTAACAAAATCAAAATAGAAGCCCTTCTGAGCCTCAGGAATGGAACGGCTGCGCTCCAGCGCCTTGTCCGAAAGTGAAGTAACAGCAAAACCCGGAGGCAAAGCCCAGGCTTTTTGCACACTGGCCAGTGCCATATCCACTCCCCATTCATCGATTTTCATCGGAGCGCCCATCATACCACTCACCGCATCAACCATGAGCAGGACATCTGGATATTTTTTGACCACTTCACCAATTTCCTGGAGAGGGTTCATCACGCCGGTAGAGGTTTCATTAAAAACCACTGTCACAAGATCATAGTTCCCTTTAGAAAGTGCACTATCGACGAAATCAGCTTTAATAGCTTGTCCCCATGGGACTTCGAATACATCCTGATCCAAGCCACAAACTTTGGTGATGGCAGCCTGTTTTTTAGAAAAGGCTCCACAAACAAAATTAGCGACCTTACGTTTACTGAGATTTCGGACTCCAGCCTCCATAAGACCAGTAGCTGAGCTAGTGGAAACCAATACGGATTGTTCAGTATATAAACATTTCTTAATTCCAGACACAACTTTGGACTGCAACTCTCGGTAGTCTCCTGTCCTGTGTCCAATGGGATATTGTGCCAATGCATCAAGCACGTCCTGTTCCACATGTGTGGGTCCCGGAATAAACAATTTTGGTTTCATTAGTGGCTAATCCTCCAATTCTCTAAAAACGATGCCAGTTGGTAGTTTGGGAAAGAAATAAGTACTCTTTTGTGGTAGGCGTAAACCACGTCCCCCTATTTCGAATAAAATGTTATTGTCAGGATAGTTCATGATCCAGCCTACTTGACTGCCTGATCTCAAAGCTTCCCAGAAGCTATCGATATCTCGATGATATTCGATATAGCGATGGTTCTGGATATCTTCATCTGTCAACTTTAATATGCCTTTCATGATGATCTCTTCTAGAATAACTGTGTCCATTTCTGCAAGAATTGGATCTGCCAGATCGTGACGCAGCTCATTGTAGGCCTCATCCTTGAGCCTCAGAGCCATGGGTTTTCCCTGTTCATTGGCTATAATTAAGGTGCGATGATCATGTCCTAGTTCAATATCTTCGATATCCATTTTGAGGACATTAAAGTATTCAAATATTTTATCCAGGAGGATTTGATAGGAAAAATCTGGTAAACCTCTGAATGTGCGATGCGTTGGATAAACTTTAAGTCCTTTATCCTGAGCACATGAGAAGTACCCCATGATATAATTAGCATCTATCTCTGAAAACGTAGTCTCTGCTAATCGTTGTCGCTGATACTGACTGAGCATTTCGTAACGATGATGTCCATCGGCAATAAAAACGGGTTTTTCATCCATCAGTTCCTGGACTTCGGCTATCACATCTTCATCTTCAATTAAGTAACAGATATTGTCCACACCGGTGGCCTCGTCCATGCCATCCAGTTTGACTACTGCTTTGGATAAGTTTTCATCCAGCAGCTTAATGACCGCATTTTCAGCATCCTGATAGGTGAAAAATATCTGGGAAAAATTGGTTTTGGTAATAGTGGTTAATTTCAGCCTGTCCTTAATAGCACCTGCATGAGTTTTTTCGTGAGCTCTTACTGTATCTGCTCCGTAGGGAGCCAGGGGCATGAGCGCGATGAAGCCTTTACGGATGTGCTGTTCGCCATCTGGACCTGTGAAAAATTGGTGGAGAAAGAATAGTCCGGGTTGCTCACGCTTGCACAAAGATCCATCTTCGTGCCACTTTTTCATCAGGTTCCGAGTTCCCTCGTAGAATTCATCTTCGAAATAGTCACCTTGTTTCTCATCACCCAGAATGAGACGAGCACAATTAAATCGTGAACGTGATAGAAAAAATCTTCTTTCTTCAGGTGAAATTACATCGTAGGGAGGGGCTATTACATCGGATAGATTCGGAAATTTCTCAGGGTTATAAATCGTCCCGCAAAAGGGAAGGATTGACATATTATCACCTTTATAAAATAATTACCGACAACATGGCGGAAAATTTAGACGCTTCCTGCACGTTCACAATGAGGGATTCAATAATAATTAAAATATTTAACTCAAAATGGACAATTGCATCAAATTTTTAACTGCTCGCTAAAATCAATAAAACATTAGGGATGATCAAATCGTTTCATCGCCGTAAGGTACTGGATATATTGATGCGATGAATATTGTAGCCATTACTCCGAAAACACCTGCTGAAGCCATGGGTATTCAGGTAGGTGATAATTTGTTATCCATAAATGATCGCAACATATCTGATGAGATAGATTATGCGTTTTATTCTGCTGATGAAGATCTTAAAATAAAGATACTGAGAGATGGAATTTCTCAGGAAATAAATATTACAAAGAGTCTGGATGAAGAGCTGGGTATCATTTTTGAACCGATGAAAATCAGATCTTGCGCTAATAATTGCGTCTTCTGTTTTGCCCACCAGAATCCTCCTGGTGTCAGAGCAGCGCTCAACTTCAAAGATGGTGATTTCCGCTTTAGTTTTCTCCATGGTCATTATATCACCATGACAAACATGGGACCCAAGCAACTTGAGCGGGTCATTGAACAGCAGCTGAGTCCCCTTTACATCAGTGTCCACGTGACGGATCCGGAGATACGACAGAAGATGTTGCTCTACGGTAAAGACGATAATCTCATGGGAAAACTAGACTATCTAACTTCTCACCGTATTCAGTTGCATACTCAAATCGTACTCTGTCCCGGTTGGAATGATGGGGACGTACTTCTCCAGACTATCAATGATCTTATCAAAATGGCTCCTGGCGTTCAATCCATATCCATTGTTCCTGTTGGGCTCACCAAATATCGCGAAAATGAACCTGATTTAACCTCATATACTCCAGAAACAGCCAAAGCATTCATCAATTGGTTTGAGATTGAGCAAAAGAACTTTAGTGTCCCTGGATTCGAGAATTTTGTATTGCTCAGCGATGAGTTTTTCATTCTCGCTGATCTACCCATTCCAGAAGATGATTACTATGGTGATTTCTCAATGGTAGAAAATGGAGTAGGGCAATGCAGGGATTTTTCCAACCGCTTTAAAGCCAGCATTCCCATGTTGCCCTCAATTTTAAAACGAAAGACTCGTCTGGTTTTCGCTACTGGGACTCTCGGATACCCCTTTCTGAAGGAAACGATTGCAGCGACCCTGGATGAAATCGAGAATCTGGACTATGAAATAGTTCCAATTCAGAATGACTGGTTAGGCGCGGATACTGTCACCGTTACCGGACTGGTTCCGGCGCGAGATTTGGTGACCCAGTTAAAGGGGAAAACGAATGCTGATGCCGTGTACCTCTCCTATCGCATGCTCAGCGAGGATGGAATTACATTGGATGACCATACGCGCGAAGATATAGAAAAGAAACTGGGTGTACCTGTGTATATCCACCATGAAGATTTGTTGGAGATACTAAACCCATGGAGCTAAGATTACCTGTTGTAGCTATTGTTGGACGCCCCAATGTAGGCAAGTCCACCCTTTTTAATAGAATTGTAGGGAAACGCCTTTCAATCGTACATGAGCAAGAAGGGGTCACACGTGATCGAGTTGCTGTGGAAACGGATTGGGCGGGACATTCATTCTTCCTGGTTGACACCGGTGGATATATTCCGAGCAGTGAGAACATCATTGATAAGGAAGTACGAAAACAAGCCATCACCGCCATCGATGAAGCAGATGTCATCATGCTGATTGTAGATAGCGTTGTCGGAATAACATGGGAAGATGAAGAAATTGTTAAAAAAGCCAAAAGATCCAAGAAACCAATGGTTCTATGTGCAAACAAAGCAGATAACGCAGCAATAGAAAATCAAGCACATATCTTTTACCAGTTGGGAACGGGCGAAGTATTTCCCATTAGTGCCTTAAATGGTCGCAGCATCGGTGATGCATTGGATAAAGTCGTATCCACATTTGGTGAAATAAATATTGAAGAAACGGTTGATGAAAATGTGATACGCTTTGCTATAGTTGGTATGCCCAATGCTGGAAAATCAAGTCTGACAAATGCATTGTTGGGAGTTGATAGGCAAATCGTCACGGATATCCCTGGAACCACACGAGATTCCGTCAACACCACTTTTAATTATTTTGAACAATCCTATGAAATGATTGATACGGCAGGCCTGCGACGTAAAGCAAAAGTCACTGATTCTGTAGAGTACTATAGCACGATTCGAACACAACAAGCCATAAAGAGTGCCCATGTTGTTATTGTACTCATCGATGCTGAGAAGGGATTTGTATCCCATGATGCCAGAGTGATGGAAGAAGTCCTTGCTGCAGGTAAGGGTTTGATTGTAGGTGTGAATAAATGGGATCTTATTAAAAAAGAGACCAACACCATGCGGGATTTCAAACAAGGTCTCATCGATGATATGTTTGAGTTAAGGCACTACCCCATTCAGTTCATTTCAACGCTGGAAAGAAGACGTATTTTTAAACTTGTTGATCTCGTCAAGCAGATAAATGAGGCACAACAAAAACGTATTCAAACGAGACAGCTGAATCTGTTCCTCGAGGATGCCGTGGCAAGATTGCAGCCTGCTTCTCCCCAGGGAAAGGAAATAAAATTGAACTATTGCTCACAGGTTGCCGTTGAACCCCCTGTGATTGTCATTTTTACAAACCATCCTGATCTCATCAAGACCGCCTATAAACGGTATATTGAAAATCGCTTTCGTGAGCAATTTGGTTTTGAAGGTGTCCCTATTCGGATCGCATTCAGAAAAAAGTAGTCCATGCGGAATCTTCTCACCATCATCCTCTTAGTCACGGGCGCCTCGGGTCAAAGTCACCTCGCCCATAAATGTGGATTCACCATGATTCCTCATGCAGAAACCCACATTACGCGGAGTGGTGACAGGGATATCCCACAATTCGATGAATCCCTCCTGGACGAATCCATTGTTAGTCCTCATGGTCACTTTAGAATTCATTTTACACGGAATGGAGAACATGCCGTGGCAAATGCAGGAATTTCAGGTACACCCAGTTATGTCTTTGAAGCAGCTCTCGCTGCTGATTCTGCCTATTCACTGCTCGTGGATGGTCTTGGCTTCCTCCCTCCTCTCCCTGATAATGGAATCGATGGTGACGAATTGGACATATATATTAGAGATTGGAATGGATCGTTTTATGGGATGACCTACTTTGGGAATTCTGCTCCATCAATTACCTATCTCGTCATCGATAATGATTACACCGAGAGTAGTTATTCGACTACGGGCCTTGCCGCCCTTCGTGTAACCATTGCTCATGAGTTTTTTCATATGGTGCAATTGAGATATGCATACCCCTTTGAACCTGTTTCGTCCAACGCATACTGGTACGAAATTTCCAGTGTTTGGATGGAGGAAAAATGCTATCCCGAAGTCGATGATTATCATACCTATGTCACGGACAATTTCAGGCAATCAAATTTCCCCAATCTCAACGATGACAGATATGGATTCACTTTTGCCTACGGACATGGTTTGTTTGGGCAAATCCTCGACATTGAATATGGCAAATCGAATGGAAAACATATCATGCTGGACATCTGGGAATCATTGGCAAACCGGGAAGCCACTGATAACCTGGAGCAAGTGCTAAGCTCCTCAAGATGGAGTTCAAGTTTAACTCAAGCACTGGGGAAATACGCGCTTTATAATGTTTTTACCGGTTCAAGAGCCATTGTTAACTCCTATTACCCTGATGCAATTGATTTGCCTGAAGTGAACACACATGAATATAGCCTTCCACTCATATTTCCAGATACAATTGGTGTAACATTACAACCTTTTGAGATTGCTTTTAAACAATTTAACATAACTACTTATTCAGATTTTCACATCAGGAGTGAAGACATGAGCAGTGAGAATATTGCCTATCTCACCTACCATGGGTTTGAGGATGGATCATCTATTAAGAGTGCTATTGGTGACTATTGGGTGGCTTGTACAAATGTGAGTAGTCAGGACTATTTAATCCTCCCCATAGTGAATGGAAACAGAGATTCTGGTTCTTCATTTACGCTTTCGTTTGAGAGCACAGTCCCACTTGAGGATATGATTCAAACACTCTGGCCCAATCCAAGTATCCCCAGCTTGGCTCAACCACAATTAAGCTATATGATCTCAGAACCTGGCAGGATTAATTTGAAAATATTCAATATTCTTGGCCAAATGGTATACAGCGAGAGCACGTTGCGCTCGGAAGGTATCAAGGTTGTATCTTTGCCAATTCCAGAATCAAGCCCGGCAGGAATCTATTTTGTTCAAATCGAGACAGAGAATGAAGTCATGCACAGAAAATTTACGGTGTTGAAATGAGCGATGTAAGTTGGGTCCAACCCATTGAAACAGCTCAACATCAGACCAAAATTAAGGCCTCCCGGTTTATCGCAGAAATCTTCCCCATTAAAACAGAGGAAGAGGTGCAGATATTGCTCGCTGAGATTAAAAAGCGTGAATATACTGCTAATCATCACTGCTTTGCCTGGCGCTTAGGTGTGGGTGATGAAGAGGTATGGCGGGTTAGCGATGATGGCGAGCCAGCAGGTACTGCAGGGAAGCCCATTTATCAAACTTTAGTTGGCGCGAACTTGACCAATGTCTTGGCCGTCGTAACTCGATATTTTGGTGGTACCAAGCTGGGCAAAGGTGGCTTGATGCGTGCGTATAGTGGTGTCGTTCAAGAGGCTTTACCACTTCTCAAGAAACGAACCTTTGTTCCCAGAGTATCACTGGAATGCGCCTGTGATTTTGAACATGCCAATCTGGTGTATCGATTGATAGATACATATGAAGCCCAACTCCTGGATCAGGATTATGGTGATAGTGTAAAAATCCGCTTGAGAATCAAGAAAGACAAGGCTGATGCCTTTTCGTGGGATCTCCATGAGCTTTCTCATGGACAGATCAAAGCTCAACCCTTCAACCCCGCAAAAACTGATAAGTAAAATTATTATGGACGATAGTCTAAAAAGCCTCTCTCTATTAAACAGAGATTCCCACACACATTGGATGGAGCAGGCTTTCAGGGAAGCGGAAAAAGCCTTTGCTCGCAAGGAAGTTCCAGTTGGAGCCGTGGTTGTTCTAGATAACCAGATCATTGGAAAAGGCTACAATCAGCGGGAATCATTGAATGATCCAACTGCCCATGCTGAAATTCTGGCCATCACTGCTGCAGCCAATCATATAGAGGATTGGCGTTTGAAAGATGCAACCATTTACGTGACCCTGGAGCCCTGTCCCATGTGTGCCGGGGCCATCTTGAATGCCCGTATTCCGAGAGTTGTGTTTGGTGTTGATGACCTCGAGCACGGTGGTTGCGGTGGAGCGGTTCAATTGTGTTCAGGAAAATTTTTAAATCACAAAGTTGAAATTATCGGCGGGATTCTTGAGCATAAGTGCAAGGGAATCTTGGACAATTTTTTTGGAGCGACCCGTAAGTAAAAAGATTTATCTCGATTCTTATGACGTTGTGGCCTCATACACCATATTTATATTGATGCGAACAAATTGACAAATGGAGAGGTGGTCCGTCTCCGCCCCGTGGGCTTCGCCGCGACGAATAAAATCCGGCTGATGAAATGTCCTAAGGGATACTTTCAAGGATCAGTTTTTTAATGATTAATGGAGAGGTGGCAGAGTCCGGTTGAATGCACTGCACTCGAAATGCAGCGTACCTTAGGGTACCGGGGGTTCGAATCCCTCCCTCTCCGCATAATCATTTTTTATTTGCTGTAAGTTGTTGTTTGTGCTATATTTCTAGAGAGCACAAAAACACTATTATTGAAATTTGTGCCAAATTTGTGCCAAATAGGGACACATTTATGCGCATATTCTCCAGAAAAAGCAAGACAAACAGTCGCATCAGAACCTGGTATGTAGACTATTATGATCCACAAAAAGGACGCCGCGTTCGCAAAGCCGGTGGTAGTACCAGAAGAGAAGCTGAACATCTGGGTCGAGAGATAGAGGCAGGTTTTGTTAGACCAAGTGAATTTTCAAAAGCAGAAGCTGACAATCCCCCATTCAATGAATACATGCAAGATTATATCGATCATTTGGGAGCGACAGGGATTACTAACTCCTCACTTAATCGTTATACACGGATAATACAAAATCTGGTTGACTATGTCTGGGAACACAAACCAGGGATTCGACAACTTGGAGATATACGAACAAAAGATGTTTGGGATTACATTCACCACAGAAAGACTAAAAAGATTCAGGATAAAACCATTTCAAATGAGCTTATGGAAATTAAAAAGTGTTTCCGGTTCGCTCTTGAGATAAACGCTTTGGATAATAATCCTGTTCAAAATATCAGATTTAAACCCGCTCAAAAATCACTGCCCCACTTTTTTACGCAGGCCGAAATTAAGAAAATATTTGACAGTTTTTCTAAGGACTGGATGAAAGATATCTTCAGAGTATTTCTATTCACTGGATTGCGTAAGGGTGAGCTAATGCACCTACAATGGAGCGATATCGACTTTGATAAACGACTTATTCATGTCCGGCATCAAATCATTAAAGATGGCATCATCATTTACAAAACAAAAACAACATCAAGTGTTCGTACTATCCCCATGTACGATGAAGTATATGATGTTCTCAAGCGACAGGAAAACCGAAAATTTGACAAGAACTACGTGTTTGTGAATAGTGCCAAAGTTCCGTTCCGCGATGATGACCTCTACCACTACTTGAAACCGCGTCTCGTCAAGTTAGGTATTCAAGGATCATTGCATACCTTCCGGCATACCTTTGCCAGTCTTCTCATCGAGGCTGGCGTTGGGTTAAGAGAGCTGAAAGAACTCCTAGGGCACTCTCGGATCGAAACTACCATGCAATACGCTCACCTCTATCCACACCGTTTACACGATCAGGTAAACCAGCTCAAGTCGTTGTCAATCGAAACTGGTACAAAATAGCTGCGGCTAGCTACCTGCAGCAGCTGTGACTGCTCTATCGCCACAAACTAATGCTGGAGGACCTGATTGGTGTCTGCGTGCTTTAGTCTCTCGCAAAGTAGGATTACTCATTGGCTTTATTTTGCAGTCCTGCTCTAGCCATATTAAGATGTCCTCAAGCTTAAAGCGTGTTGACCGACCGACTTTATAATGTGGAATCTGATGATTGTAGCACATCTCTCGAATAGTCCGTTCCTTTTTCTGCAATAGATCAGCAATTTCTTCGACGGTGAATAGCAGTTTTTCATCCTCTGGCGACATTTTTATCCTCCTTTCCATTTATTTGATCACTTCCAGTTTGCTGTCCTTTTTTTCTTCTCCAACGATCGTACAGGACCACTGCTTCTTCCGCTTCAAAGTGTCCGTAGATTTGGATAGTAGTATTTGGATCAGAATGCGCTAATAATTGGGAAAGTATTAAATACTGCCCCGGATTTTCTTTCAGAAAATCGTAGGCCACACAATCTCTAATTAGGTGTGGATTCATGGGTTTTCCTAAAGCCTCAATCGTATTGTTGTGTACCATACGCTGAATTACACGAGCATCAATATGTCCCCCATTGGGATTAGGAAAAACGTATTCGTTGTCATAACCATTACAGACATAATGTCGATACTTTTTTAAATACTCCACAAGCATTGGCTCAAGCTCGATTGGAAAAGGGAACTGGAATGGTAGTCCATTTTTCATCTCTTCCCCCCTGTATTTCACCTGCCAATGACCATCTTCCTGATGCAAAAGATTGATATCTAACTTCATTTCCCGTAAATTTTTTTGCCTGATGGGTCGTTCCAGTAGAAACCTATACATCAGTTCCTCCATAAATAACTTAGCCTGATGGAGCATACTAAATTTTTGCTTCTTCTTTCGAGCATTTCTCTCAATTTTTAGCCTCTTTTGTTTGATCGCTTCTGGGACTCGCATCAAGTCTTCTAACGGTATTAATGCTTCTTTTTTATTCTTAACTGGTTCTGACACAAGATTGTTTTGGAGTCTGGTAAGCCAATGACTAGCTTTCTTATTATTAAAATAACCATTTGCCATCCCTAGAAGTTGAGCTATCAATCTCTTCTGAGTGACGCGAATCTTACCTCCATTCCGAATGTCAATCATCCACTCGGTGTAATCATTAATAAGAGTTTCATCAAAAAACATATCCATGCTAAAAGAACTTATTTGCTTTCCTTGGATGTTGTGAGCAAACCCTACTATTCGTTCAAGGTTACTCAGGTTCTGATCTGCGCTAACTTTGCGTTGATGATATTTTGGATCACGATTATTTTTGAATACTGCCAAGCACCATTTCCTATATTTCTGATAATCCTTTTGCATTGCCTGCGGCCATTCATGCAACATGACAGAATATTTTGTACGACGTCCAGATGGTAATTTGGGCCAATCGAGCAATTGCACTCTCCCATTCTGCTCATGGAGATCCCATTCTTTTTGAGCACGGTTATAAATTTGGCGCCACGCTCCTATCCCACTATCGTCTCGTAGATGATCTATATAGCTCAATAGTATCTCGTAATCTAGTTGATCTGGTTCAATTCCCTGAGATGTTGACCAATAGGCTAACTGGCGGAGTGCACCACGCCATCCCTTTCTGCCTGAACTCACACCTTTCAATGGGTATGTCAATGAATGCCAAATCTCTGACAATTGGCTACGAAAGCCCATATGGATATACCCTTGTTCTACTCCCCATGTAAGAAAACGTGAAAAAAATCCGTTGTAACTGGCCTTAGTGTTCTCACTTAAATCGGTATTATTAAGATATGTACTTAACTGCTTTTTTATTGCTTTGAGTTTATGTACTGGAATTTCTCTAATTTCATCAACTTCTGTAGCAGCACACACATAGCCACGACAAATCATTTCCGTCATACGCTTACGTCGGCTAGGAATATTTGGGTCACTATTGAACATATGTACCAGTTCTGCTAATTGTCTAATGTTCGTTTTCATACCTCTAGTTCCTTTTTTTTTCCGCCTGTTCCATTTACTTCCATCCCCCCTGTAAGATACGTTCGTGATATCACGCATGTCTCTCATGTGTATAGGTACATATTGTATATACCGATAGTACATTTCCACTTTCAATATGTAGCAAAAAAAGGGGGTCATGGTGATTCATTGTAGTTGATTCCAATCATAAGTGGATCAGCTCCAGAAATTATCATTTTGAAATAATCTTTGCGAAGCTTCGGTATGTTTTTAGCCTTTGCAAGCAACACATAATGCGGTAATGCTTGCCACTCATCTATCATCTGCTGCAAATCACCGGGATTTAATGCAACCTGAATATCCGCACTCATGTCCGATGTTTTCTGTAATATTTTCTTACCATTGTTAACGAAAGTATTCAAACCGGGGGCACCATTTTGTACAAGATATTTATTTTCAATGCTCTGAAGCACAAATACGATAGTATGAATATGATGTTTTAAGGCAACCAATTCCTTAATTTCTTCTAAACTCTTCTCATATTGTATCCGTAACACACGAATAGCATGAAGGGCATATATAGTAGCGTAGGGATAAAATGCTTCTCTCCCCTTTTTAATGGGTCTAGAAATTAGCCCTATATTGTGATACCACCTTAGTGTCGGTTGAGGGACTTTATAAGAACGTGTGATTTTCGATAGCGCTTCGTTGATTTGTGAGAAATTTACTTCTTGTCCTTTAAGATCTTTGACATGATATTCCCATATTGGTTCATTGTCTGATATGTAAAGATTGAAGTCATTCATAATAGTGAATGTAAACTTTCACTATTGACAATACAAGTGATTTTTCAATTCTTTGTTATCATCAAGCACCATAGAGATCATTCTTCTACTAGCATTATTTCTATATTATCATCACTGTAACATCCCTGATGTATTAAAAAGAACTGCTCGGTAACTTTTCTACTCACTTCTTCTGTCCAACCCCACTCTGCACTTACAGATTTTAAACAGTGACCACAAATTATGTGTTCTTTATTCCTGAATATCCATAGCATCAATTCCTCATAGACACCAACAGACGGGTAGGCGATAATCTGTTCATCCTCCCAACAAATGTGATATCCATCTGTTTCCAAGGATGACCAGGGTTTTGGACATGAGCACATCGCGAATGCCTGATCACATTCTGGGCAGATAGGTTTTCCGCTATTGGGGGCTTGCTGCATTCTGTCTGGATCTTGTACTATAATTTTGTGGTTTACGATTTGGTACATAATTAGCTCCTTTAGTCATAATATTTTTTTCACTCAGATGTGATGGTGAAATGATTCTACTACTACGATACATGAGCATATTATGGCTGTCCAGATGAGACTAACACTGAATTGGTCTATTTTGAGGAGTAGTGGTTGAGTGATAGAAATCTACCTCAAGCTGATAGATTAATAATTCACATCCGCTGATCGATGACCAAAATGTTCATAGTTTCAAATCGATTATAGAACAGAGTAATTTTTCCGGATGCTGAGCCTCATACACCCGACTTGTGAAGTCTATAAGTAACTGTTATATATACAATATTAACACATAGATAGTATACATTTGGAAAATACGTATACGTTGATCCGTATACGTGTATGCGTATCTTTCTCAAAAAAAGAGTGAGGATATTCGGGATTCCTTTTCATGAGGGATATAAGTCTAGATGTGCTAACCAAAATTAGAGCTTCGATTGATTAAACATGAACCCCTGCTTGTAAGAAAGCGTATGTCAATTTTTATCTGATTGATATTATTTACTTTAGAGTATGATATGAAAATGTTTAGCCTGCCCGATTAGGGCCTGCCCATCACCATATTGGGGTAAATGGATATATGACTTCGGAACCAAAATCTAAAGGATGCTCTCCTTTTACTTTACTATGTAGGGGTCTGAAGGGTGTTGGCGACGTCCCTTCCCCGTATGTGCCTCATGATTATAAGACGAATACTCACAGATATTCAATACGTCCTCTCGCTCTTTATCTACCTATCGAGCCAAACTTAGAATGGGGGTAGCTCCATGGTGCCTGATAGTGAGTATCTCTGTCGAATGGGAACCTAGAGTTCTGGAGATAAGGGATAAATAGTCCTCAAGATCGGCCTTATGGATGTAGGCCTGAATGGTACCGGCAAATCCTCCACCATGTACGCGGGCTAAACCACGTCCTTTTTCTTCGAAGAAGATCTGAGAAAGACCCAATGCATAGGTTAACCCCTGATCCTTACCATCACTGTTGGGTGGAATCGAGTTTTGCAGAATATTCTGTGAAGATCTTCCACTGGCAGTCACTTCTCGTAGGTACGCTTCGAAGTCACCAACTTCCAGCGCTTTGACCATCGCATCGACCCTTCGGTTCTCTGCATAAAAGTGCAAAGCTCTTAGTACCGCACGATCACCGAGCTTGTTTCTGAGGGAAGCAATATTTTCCTGAAGAACTGACTCCTCCATCTCTCTCAAATTCTCCACACCCATCTCCTGAGCCACAGCTCTCATCTCCATTGGAATCGAGGCATATGCAGGGGTCAAGTCGGCATGACTACTCCCCGTGTTGATGACCAGCAACACGAAATCTTCAGCCTCAAGGTCTAATTCCACCTGCCTGATAGCCGGTGACTGAGGATTTTCGAAATCGATAGACAGCACTCCACCCACAGCTGAAGCCATTTGATCCATCAAACCGCAAGGTTTGCCAAAATATTCATTCTCTGCAAACTGTGCTATTTCTGCAATTTTTGTGGCTGGAAAGCGATCCTCATTGTACAGATGATTGACAATTGTTCCTATAAGAACTTCAAAACTTGCCGAGGATGACAAACCCGACCCCATACCTACTTCACTGGTGATCTCGGCGGAGAATCCACCACATGTTCCACCCTTCTGTTCTATCCCGGCAAGAATGCCTCGGATAAGTGCTTTTGTATTTCCCACTTCATCTGCTTTTGGAGCCAGATCTGAAATATTCAATTGGAAGACCTCACTAAAACCTTCCGAGCGCAAAACAATTTTTCCATCGGAACGTTTGGCAACGGCTGCCAGAGTATCATTTCTGACGGCTGCGCAGAAAACCTTTCCGAGATTGTGATCAGTATGATTTCCACCTAGCTCAGTTCGCCCTGGTGCGCTGAATAGATGAGTCACTTCAAAATCGGCTTTACTAATTAACTTAGAAATCCTGGTTAAAGCGAGTTGATAGCCTTCACTATCCCCATATAAGTCATGGAAAAGGTTTAATTGCCCGAACACTTCTATCTGTTTATTTAATTTATCGGTCGACCACATTGAACGCTCCAATTTAATATGTCTTCATACTACTATTTCAGCAAGGCGCTGTGCAGCGAGCTCAGGGGTGATATCTCTCTGAGATTCAGCCATCATTTCATACCCTACCATAAATTTTTTGATAGTAGCGGACCTTAACAAGGGAGGATAGATATGCGCATGAAGTGTCCAATGATCAGAACCCCCATCTGTGTTAGGTGCGCTATGCCATCCCATACTAAAAGGAAATGAAATATCGAAGAGCTTATCATATTTGCTCAATAAAACCTTTAGTAGATCAGCTAGATCAGTCACAAGATTGTCATTCATTTCACTTAGTCGTGAGATATTTATTTTTGGAATGATTATCGTCTCAAAAGGCCAGGTAGCCCAAAATGGAACCATGGAAACCCATGATTCATTTTGGTACACAATCCTTACAGATTCTTGGCATTCCAGCTTGGCATAATCCTGTAATAGAGGACGTCCATGAGTCTCTAAATAGGCCTTTTGACTCTCATCCTCTTTTTCAATTTTCGATGGCACAAAATCACCAGCCCAGATCTGACCATGGGGGTGAGGATTGGAAGCACCCATCATTTGCCCTTTATTCTCAAATATCTGGACGTATTTGTATTTTTTTAAAAGCTCCTCCTCCTGATTCATCCAGGTTCGAATAACTTGCATAATCTCATTATTGGGTAACTCGGGCAAGGTTAGATCGTGTCGAGGAGAATAGCATATAACTCGGGTAGTACCCTTTGATTCCTGCCATTTCAATAAATCATGGCTTTCTATTTGTAAAGATTGATCCCCATCTAGCAAAGCAGGAAAGTCGTTATTAAAGATGAATGTGCCTTGATATTCAGGGTTTGTATCTCCCTTAGCTCGGCGTCCACCCGGACATAAATAACATGTGGGGTCATGTGCTGGTACTTTCTCACGAAATACAGGTTCCTGTTGACCTAACCAGGGCCGATCAGTTCGGTGGGCTGAGACTAATACCCATTCCCCCGCTAGTGGATTGAATCGTCTGTGTGGTAGATCTCCTGGCTGTTTCATTTCAGAAGAATCCCTTTACCAGAATACGGCATATAGCACTACCAGAATAACACCGATGATGGTAGCACTGATATTGAAAACTGGTTCAGTAGCGAAGTATTTACGTGATACAGGGATACCCTTGGCATCATCTGCACCTTTACCCTCAAGCTGACTAACAATGGCAATAATGACCATAGTAGCAATCCAGACAAGCATCATCTGATGCATCCAGGGCATTTCCGTACCAAGCTTTAATACTAGTGCAAGGGGGATGGAGGATACGGCACCCCATATGGCAGCATTGTTGGTTGATTTCTTATAGAAAAGTCCCATCATGAAAACTCCTAGGATACCAGGGCTGACGAGACCTGTGTATTCTTGGATGTACTGGAACATCTCTTTAACAGAGCCTAGTGAAGGTGCCACAGCTACAGCAATGATCAGGGAAGCCAATACAGCAAGGCGGCCGATTTTCACCGTCTGCTTGTCATCAGCATCTTTATTGATATAAGCACGATAAATATCCATGGTAAAAATGGTTGATGTGGAGTTGAGCATGGAGGCCAATGATGAAACGATGGCAGCAGAAAGTGCCGCTAAGACCAAACCTTTGAGACCAACTGGTACAAACTGACTAATGAGCCATGGATAAGCCTTATCATAGTTAATTCCGTCAGCCGTATTAAATGCTTCCGCAACACCAGGTATAACAGCTGTTCCCTCTGGAGACATGTACATGACATAAGCTACGATTCCAGGGATTACTACAATAAGGGGAATAATGAGTTTCAGAAAGGCTGCAAACGCGATTCCCTTTTGAGCCTCTTTCAAGGATTTGGCAGCAAAGGTTCGCTGAATGATGTACTGGTTAAAACCCCAGTAGTATAGATTTGCTACCCACATACCACCAACAAGAACGGCAATTCCAGGTAGATCACTAAAACTGGGATGCCCCTCCTTTAAAATCATGTGGAAGCGATCACCGGCAACATTATAGATGTGGGATAATCCGTGCCACATTCCCCCATCTGGAGTCACATGATTGAGGGCAATAACAGATGTTACTAATCCACCGACAATCAGGAGAATAACTTGAATAACATCAGTCCAGGCTACAGCTGATAAGCCACCCCAGATTGAATATGCTGCTGCAAAAAAGGCCAGAGCCAAAATACCATGCATGATGTAATCACCATTGCCAGAACCCAGGATGGTATCCAGAGCCTTTGCACCCAGAAAGAGTACAGAGGTCAAGTTCACGAAGATGAACAATCCAATCCAGAATACGGCTAAGATGGTTTTTAGGTTCTTACTGTAGCGAACTTCTACAAACTGTGGGATGGTATATATGCCCTTCTCGATGAAGATGGGTAAAAAGTATTTACCAACAATGATCAAGGTGAGTGCAGCCATCCATTCATATGAGGCAATGGCCAGTCCTAATGAGAAACCTGACCCTGACATACCAATAAATTGTTCAGCAGAAATATTAGCTGCGATTAATGAAGCTCCAATCGCCCACCATGGTAACGATTTTCCAGCCAGGAAGTAATCTTCAGCATTTTTCTCATGCCCTTCTTTACTTCTTGATACCCATAGACCCACACCGACAATGGTCACTGCGTAGGTAATAAATATCAGATAATCAACGAATGAAAAATCCATAGATAGACCTTTTTTCCTTTTTTAGTTTTCAATTCTTAAATAATTATTGATCAAAATGCTTTTTAGAGAGTCTTTATGCGTTTTTGAATTCCTATTCTGGATCAACCAAAAACCGATAACTGATCGAATGTTCATAGCGCTCACCAGGTTCAAGTTGGGCGGATGGAAAACTCGCTTCATTGGGTGCATTTGGAAATGCCTGTGGTTCAAGACAAAGTCCACCGTACTTGAGAAATGATTTTCCATGCTTCCCACTTTGTGATCCTCTCAAGTGATTCCCCGTATAGAGCTGTAAGCCGGGAGCATCGGAGTCCACAAGCAGAACTCTACCACTCTTGGGATGGTGTACCTTGGCAATCCAGTCCTCCCCTACAGCTGAATTTGGTCTCACAAAACAATGATCAAAACCCCCAGCGATTTTCTGTTGCTCATTGTTCCTGTCCACTTCCATAACAGCGGAAAACGAATTACCTGGCCCTTCTCATCCAGAAACACGGATCCATGCATCTGTCCACTCAGTGCCAGAGCACGGATGCTCTTTCCTTCGATATCATCTAGAGAGAGTATTTTGTTGACTACATTCAGAACACCGTCCCACCAAGTCTCTGGATCCTGCTCTGACCAATCCGTTCGCGGCTGGATGAGAGGATAGGATTTAGATGCACTTGCCATGATCTTCCCTTGCTCATTGATCACAAGGGCTTTCACAGCTGAAGTACCCAGGTCTAGTCCTAATACCAGAGCCATTTTTCGGGCTACCTCAGTCTGATCACATGTTAGGGCGATCTGTCATCGGTTTATCTCGTTGAGAAAGTATATACTGTCGTTTTCTGATATTCTTCCTCGGGTCTTAATACCGTATTGGGGAATCCCTCCTGGTTCGGAGAATCCGGGTAGCGATGACATTCCATAACCAGAGCTGTTCGATATTCATACGGGATGCCCCTTTTCCCGATATTGCTGCCATCAAGAAAATTACCGGAATAGAACTGTAAACCCGGTTCAGTTGAACTGATTGACATCACCCTGCCGCTGGTCGGCTCGTAGACTTCAGCGACGGGTCCCATTTCTTGTTCAGCTTTATTAATGACCCAGCAATGATCGTATCCCAAACCAAAACGTAGATCTTCCGTATCCTCATTGATCCTTGCACCAATTACAGTTGGCTCCCTGAAGTCGAGGGGATTTCCCGTGAGATCCCTAAGTTCACCAACTGGGATTAATCCCACATCCACAGGTACAAAACGGTCGGCATGGATAGTCATAACATGATCAAGAATGGTTTTGCTTGGATCTGCCGTTAGATTGAAATAGGAATGATGGGTGAGATTTAGGACGGTGGGTGCATCAGTAGTGGCCGAATATTCGATTTTTAAACTGCCATCATGTGTTAGCGTGTATGTATGGATAATCTTGAGATTACCTGGATATCCTTCTTCACCATCAGGGCTGAGGTAGCTAAAGCGAATTGATGGACCTGCTGGTGTGTCCATAGGCTCTGCCTCCCAGACTACCTTATCGAATCCAATGAGGCCTCCATGGAGATGATTCTCGCCGTTATTTATGGCGAGTTCATACTCTGTACCCTCCAGGGTGAATTTTCCTTTTGCAAGACGGTTTCCATAGCGTCCAACGATGGCGCCGAAATAGGGTGTGGCTTCTATATAATGTTCCAGTTTATCATAGCCGTGGACAATATCCCCAAGATTCCCATTGCGGTCTGGTACTTTCAAACTGAGAATGATACAGCCATAATCAATAACACGAGCTTCCATCCCCAGATCATTTGTCAATGTGTAAACATGCACAGGTCTTCCATCGGGCATGTTTCCAAATAACTGTTTCTGCATCATACTCTCCCCTTTTTGACTCCCGCAAGCTATGAGTAAAGCAGCGGTCAATATTCCCAGCACAATAATTTTGATCATCTTCGTGTTCATTGGTTTCCCCTAACCTTTACGGGTGAAGCCTTCATCACGGGCTTTGTTAAGCAGGGCCATAAGTTCCTGTACTTTTCCAGGTTTATCATCCCAGAGATTTGTCGTCTCTGCAGGATCATCAGCGAGATTGTAAAGACCGCCTGGTTCCCCTTCTGAGGGACCATCGTCGTAACCACCCTCCCGGCTTCCCTCAATGAGCTTCCAATCACCCTGTCGCAGGGCAAATACGCCCCCGCCTGAATGGTGGATTGTGAAGTCCCGGATCGGAGCCATGTTCTTACCCAGAATTGCTGGCAACATATTGAAGCTGTCTTCCCCGGCACTCTCTGGTATTTGCGTGCCTGTAACAGCTGCACAGGTAGCCATGAGGTCCATGAGCCCCATGGTCTCACCGGATATTGCACCCGCGGTAATTTTACCCGGCCATTTAGCAATAAATGGCACACGGTGGCCGCCTTCCCAGATACTACCCTTATATCCACGGAGCTCTGCGGCAGACTCATGTCCATTGATCCCCGTCCTTGGACCATTGTCACTAGTGAATATGAGCAGCGTATTCTCACTGATACCCAACTCATCCAGCTTATTCATGACCTCACCCAGAATTTTGTCGGCCATGAGCACCTGGTCACCACGGGGTCCCGCCCCACTTTTTCCTTTAAATTCCTCATGTGGGAACCACGGGATATGTGGAACAGAAAGAGGAAGATAGACAAAGAATGAATTTTTCTGTTTAGCCTGATTCTCCATGAACCAGAGGGTCTTGTTCATAAATTCATAGTCAGCATCTTCATGCTGCCAGCCATCCACGGTCATGAGGAGACGATCTTCATCGGCTGGATCTTCAGCAGCGAAATGGTCAGGGATCCCTACTGTACGATCATTCTCAATGAAACACATAGGGGGATCATCAGTTGTGCATCCGGAAGTGCCGAAGAAGTAGTCAAAGCCTTTCGCATTAGGTCCATTCTTAATGGGTTTCGAAAAATCGATGTCTTCCTGCTCATAATCCCATTCAGGCTGAGCACCAGTTTTTGAGGCCCAATCCCAGCCAAGATGCCATTTACCAATACAGGCTGTTGCATATCCCTGGTCTTTAAGCATCGATGCAACAGTCACACGACCATCCTCAATGAGCGGTGTATTGTAGCCACCAAAAACGCCTCTTTTGAGGCGGCTCCGCCAACAATACCGACCTGTCAGGACGCTATAGCGTGTAGGTGTGCAAACGGCGGATGGAGAATGAGCATCTGTGAATCGTATACCTTGAGAAGCCATTTTATCAATATTGGGTGTTCGAATGACAGAAGCAGGATTATAGCAAGATGCGTCACCGTAGCCCATGTCATCCGTCATGATAAAAATGATATTCGGTTTTGGCTCATCAGGGCCACAGCGTGTGATGAAGGTCGGTAGTGTGATTGCGGCAGCACCGATTCCAGCAGCCTTAAGGAAGTCCCGTCTAGACATTTTAACTTCCGGAGAGGTCACTAGATGAGGAGGCTCATAACTCATTTGAAATTCCTTGAAGTACTCAACTTGATCTGTACAGGGCGTTTCGAGGTGGTTTTGATCCACACGATCAATGTCTTTGAGCCATCCGTGTCGCGAATCACACCCTGCCTAAAATCCTTACCCTTTTGGACATCTTTTCCGTTCAAGGTCAGGTCGACTTCTTCATCACTGTTCCAGTTTTTAATCACGAAGGCAGGATTCACAACAGGACTCTTTTTTGAAGCCTTCAACTTGAAGGACATCGTCTTGTCCTTTGAACGAAGCATATAGGCTCTCTGGGTCTCATCGTAGCCACGATTTATGCAACCCACCTCTGACTTGATCGCTGGTGCCTTCATCCACGATTTTGCCAGATCCAGCATCTCAGCCTTGTCTGCCTTCAGCATTCCTTCCATGAGGATCTTCTGCTCGTAGGGTGTGATACCATGATCTTCAGCGTAGGGCTCATAGAACACATGTGAAAGGGAACTGTGGGCTGTTCGATCAGGGAAGCTGGCGTAACGACCGTCAGAAGGCATCTGGGATACAGGCCAGTGATTCCACGTTGGGAAGACTGCGTATGGTGTTATTTCACCACCATAGACATTTGTCTCCACGAACTTTCCAATGGTTACCGGGTCATATTCCGCTTTGTAATTGATATGCTGGATGATGCGTTTGCTGGGCTCCTCGATTCCATCCGGTGGACCATTCACCCAATCATAGGTTTTTGATTTACCTTTCATGTTGATCATGGTGAGAGCGCCTTCCGTCTCAATGATCTGCTCAGGGTGCTGATCAGGACCGAAAATGGCCATGGATTCCTGCCATTCATGATCCCGCTCGCCATGGGTCCACAGGTGTTGCAGTTTCACCGCCACACCATCGGGGTAGATGTAATAATACCAATCGGACCAGTCTCCCCAGCCCTGGTCTTCATCAACATTAGCCAGTACGTGGAGAACGTCAACGAGTGGATAGCGCCAATGGACAACTGTACGTGCTGGGGTATTCTCGATAATGCGGACATGGTTGGTATAGCTTTCCTTATCCGACATGGGTTCCTGACAACCCTGACCGCCAGAGCGGTTCCAGGTCTCATTGAATTCATTGCTATACCATTGACCATTCTCATTCACCATCATGGGGATGTAGCCGACCCCCCGCCAGAAAACGAATTTCGCTGGTGATTCATCAAATTCAACCACCACGTCCGGATGACCACTAAACCGCCAGAGATTGTCCCAGACGTCATAGAATTTAAGGTGTGAATAGTAGGCACCAAATTCACCGCGATCCTCTCCATCAGGAAGTACCCGGGTGTCCATCTGAGGACTTGATTTCTCTCCATCACTAAGGTCGTACGCAGCAACTATTCCAGAGATCTCTTCACCGGAAAGTGCGACATCATGAACGCGGATTTCATCGAGAAGACCATCGATCGAGTAATAATCCTGAAAGGTATGCCGACGGACCGGATTCATGGGTCTCCTCGTTTTACCCTGGCCGATTTTCACGTCCTTGGCGGAGAGTTCAATAGATCCGGGGGCGACTGTTTTCTCACCTGCCGGTTCACCATCCACGTAAAGTTTCATTTCGCCCGTTGCACCATCGAAGCTCGCAGCTACATGGTACCATGTTCGGCGCTCGAGATGGACATCAGAGTACAATTCTTGCCATACGCCACCGACGCGCAGTTTCAGTACTGGATTTCCGTATCCGTTCAACCCGAAGAAGTAACCGGTATCATTTTCCTTTTTAAAGGTGACCTTGAAGGTGGCCTCAGGAGTCTCTTCTTCAACCTGCTCGTAGTCATCGCGTCCCTCTTCACCAATGAGTAGCGCCTCATAACCCGATACTTCGGAAATTTCCTCCGGGACGTCATCAGCCTGCTGAATAATCGGAACATCGCTCCAGGGATATGCGCCAATCACCACCCATGCCTCCAGAGTAATGGCAGTCGTAGGTTTTGGTCCCTTCTCTCCCGGGATCTGGATCATGGAATTGTATCCGTCAAGCTGGAGTGCGGTACCTGAAACTCCCTTTCGCCAGAGGCTTTTATGACCCTTGATATCATATTGATCGCCTGAAGAATTTTCTTTCGTGGCATTCCCGCGTCCTTCGTCAAATGAAAATGCAAATACTGGCGCATGTCCGGCAGCCTTACGTGGACGACCAGGAATGGCATCGGTGGGATCAGAGCGATTTGCCTCAGTCGTATTCACATCCGCGATGCCATTCGCCGTGAGGTGGAAGGTCTGTGTGATCTTATTGAGGGAATCCCGCCAGGCATCAATACGTTCCGTACCTTTCTTACAGGTACGGGTTACTTCACCATTTGGTTTAAAAATGAAATACTCATCCACAAACTTTGTCTGATCAACACCCAGATGTGGATTTAACCCGGAAAATTCCGGTAAATAGCGCCAATGCACCACCGTCTGCTCGGCATTGGATTCAATAAGAGCAATTCGGGAATAGGTATTCACCTTATCTGGCCGGCCCTCGGGTCCATCACCCTTGCGGGGGATCAATTCCTCTACAAACCATTTACCAGCAGATGTTTCCCAATAGGGCAGATAGCTTGATCCACGCCAGAACACGAACTTGCCGTTTTCTGAACCCAGATCGACGATGATATCTGCATAATCACCGGTCCGGGAGTACTTCTCGAACTCCTCCCCGGAATTAACTTTGGTGTAATAGCCACCAAATTCCTTCGATGCAGTGAGAGCTTCACCGTAACTCATACTTGTCATAGCAAGGATGATGAAGATCGATAAAATCTTAAAGGACCAGGTACGATTCATCATGATAATCTCTCCAAATGAGGTTGCTGGATTACTTCATCCAAATGGGTTGTTTCGTAAATATCTCACGAATGCGTTTCATGTCAAATTTCTCAGAACGGTCATAGGTGTATATCCCGTTCTGCTCCTGCTCAATATCCGTCAATTGTGTATAGCAAAATCCTGAGATGTGTTCCAGACTCAACAGGACATCCGTAAGGGCTTCAAGTTTCAGGTAAAACTCTTCCAGTGTCTCTGGATTGTCACCCCATCCCCAGGATTCACCGGCGTTGTCACGGTTTTCCCCAGGCGCCCATTTCATACCGCCATACTCATCAACGATATACGGCTGACCCTCGTAAAAGGTATCTTTATGAGGTTGGTCGCGGTGTACACCGGTTTCCGGATCTGGTGTGAGCAGTTCACGAAATTTCTCCACGTCATGTTGATAACTATGGACGGTCCAGATATCTGTCAGGACGTGTACATGGCCGCTGGCATCATTTACCGGTCGAGTTGGATCGAGGTCCTTAGTCAGGAGGACCAGATCTTTGAGTAACCTATTGTGCTGCTCACGGATAAAAAGATCCCAATTACGTGGGTCGATGTCCCGTTCGAGGTAGGTCCATCCAGATTCATTAAAAATACTCCAGGATATTATGGAAGGATGATTTCGATCCCGCTTGATGATTTCCCGCCATTCTCCGAGATAGTTTCGAGCGGCTACCTCATCTGATTTCATGATCCCCCAACTGGCAGATTCACCCCAGGTGAGGTATCCAAGTCGGTCAGCCCAGTAGTGAAATCTAGGCTCAAATACCTTTTGATGAAGTCTGGCTCCATTGAAACCGGCATCCTTTGCCAACTCGATATCTTGTTTGATATCCTTATCACTTGGTGCGGTCCAGATCCCGCCGGGGTAAAAGCCCTGGTCGAGGACAAAGCGCAGGAAAATTGGTTCATTATTCAGAAAGATGCGATTGCCTTCAATATGGATCTTGCGCATTCCTGCATAGCTTTTGACATGATCGATGAGCTTCCCTTCTGAATTCAGGACATCGATCACAACCTGGTAAAGAAATGGATGATCTGGAGACCATACGCGGGGGTCATCCAGGGTGAGGATACTCTGAGCTCCATTTGAAGCAGCAATGGTTTCAACGGCAACGACCTTATTCCCATTTTTTATTTGGACACGAAGTTGGTTACCCCTTTGCTCAGCGTAATAAGTAGGTGTTAAAACGAAGCGACTGTTGTCAAGATCGGGGATAATCTGACAATCTTTCAGCGCAAATGGTGATACAGCTTCCATCCATACTGTCTGCCAGATCCCGGTCGTCCTTGAATAAAGACATTCCCACGAATCATGATAGATGCATTGCTTACCTCCGGGCTGCTTCCCAGACCGAGTGTCATCCCGTACTTCAACGACCAATTGATGAGTTTTGCCCGCCTCAACGTAGGGCGTGATGTCAAAGCTGAAGGCGCCCATGCCTCCCCAATGCTGCCCCACTGGTTCACCATCGATATAGATCGTGCTCGCGTAATCCACACCACCAAAATGAAGAATGACTCGCTTGTCTTTATATTTTTTGGGTACAGGGAGCTCCCGATGATACCACATCCCCAAGATAAAATCCTTGTGACTCACTCCAGACAAGGGACTTTCAGGGCAGAAGGGTACCAGGATATCATCTTCAAATCCACGACTGTGGTACAACTCTCTGTCTCTTCCAGAGATACCAAAATCAAAGGTATAGGTCCAGGTGCCATTAAGATTGACCCATTCCGTACGATTGAACTGTGGACGTGGATATTCTGGTCGAGGTATCTTATTCAGCGCATGTAGCGACGTGAAAGAAATGCTCAAACCAAAAAGAATAAATTGTAACCAGTAACGGTTTCTCATTTTATAACACCTTGCAGCTTTTCGTGTTGGGTAAGAGATCCGAGTAAATCAGTTCACTTACTTTCTTACATTAATCAATTAAGTTAAAATAGCTTCACCCTAATTCAATTCATTTCTAATTCAATTCCGTAATGCGAGTATAAAAAACTGGTTGTCCTTGTCGATTGATAAGGACAACCAGTTCTATGAGAATTGCAGAGGTTACGAGATCAATTCATGGTGATGTTGATCTTGACCTCCTCTTTGGATTCAAGTTTGAACCAGACGATAAGATCTCCACCATCCAGGCGTTGACTGGTGCCATAGCGAAAATCTTTACCGTGGGGTACATCTTTTCCATTGATGGACAGACTGATGTCCTTGCCACCCCAGTTGCTGAGGACAAAACCAGGATTCAGGATCGGAGATTCCTTGGAACCGACCAGGTTGAACTCAAATGCTTTCAATTCTGTGGCAGGATCGATGACATAAGCTCGCTGCGACTGATCGTAGCTGCCTGTGACACCAGAGATCTCGGCGGCATGGTACCAGCTCTTACCCAGGACAAAAAGCTCTTCGGGAGACTTATCAGTCATACCAGTTAACATGAGCTTGGTCATGGTACGGTCTGTCATGGCATAGTGATCCCAAAACCAGTGAGACAGAGATGAATGGGAAGGTCTGTCCGCATGCTGAGACCATCTTCCATCAGTGGGTTTCTGAGCCGTTGGCCAATGATTCCACCAGGGGAATACACTGACTTCACGACGAATTTCACCGGCATACACATCAATGGATGGATTGCTGCTAGCTGGTAATATAGAGAAGGGCTTATACTTCGATTTCATGTTCACTAGCTGCATGTTGGGATTCTTTGGTTCCTGGGGTGAGCCTGGAGGGGTCTCATGTTCCCACGAATATGTATGGAGTTCACCTTTGTCGTTCCCCAGTGTCAGGGCCGCATATTCCAGGAGGTCTTCCGGGCGTTGACCAGGACCAGGTACTACCATGCTCTCCTGCCATTCATGTTGTGCACGAGGAGCGTTACTGAAGAGGACATCCTCTCTTACGGCTACCATATCCGGGTAGATGTAGTAGGTCTCATTGGTCCAATCGCCTCGTTTCGAGCTGGGATCATAGAAAGCAAAACCATATTTATGGTCAATTAGGGCATAGCGCCATTGCACCACTAGACGGGCTTCGTTCTGTTCCAGGATCTTCACATGGGCATGGCGTGCCTGTTTATCAGACATGGGTTCACAACTACCATGCTCGTTCCAACCTTCATTGAAGCCATTATTGAACCAGTAACCCTTCTCCGTGACGAGATGAGCCTGATAATTAGCGCCCTTCCAGAAGACGAACTCACAGGGGTATTCATCAAAGCGAACAACCACATCCGTACCTGTGCCTGTGTGCCAAAGGGCGTCATAGGATTCATACCATTTCAGATTCGTACTTATGGCTGAAAAAACTTCGGCTTTGAGTGGTCCAGTGGGCATTGTACGATCTTGAAGGTCCGGTTTGGCGCTTGTTTTCAGTTTGTTATAGGAAGCCTTTACAGCTCTACCACTGAGTGCCTTGTCCCAGATCTTGATCTCATCCAGTAAGCCATCATAGAACATATGGTAAGGCGTAGTCCCATAGGGTCGGATTGTCCCGAAGGGCTTGGATGGCCAACGGGTTCTTCCGAGAAGCATATCGGCGCCCCAGTTCACGGGGGTGAACTCATGATTGGGCTTGAATGATCCATCGGATTTACCGTTGATATAGATCTTCATACCGCTTTTCGGTGAATATGTCGCTGCAACGTGGGTCCACGCGTAAAGTGGGATGACGGCCTTTCCCACCACACGCTCTTCCTGGGCATCGGTTGCGATCCGGAACACAAGTCTTCCCTGGGCGTCGATATCGAGGGAATACCCATTGTGATACCCTTCATTGGCCTCACGTAGATTCCCCACAACGGGACACATATTATTGGGATAAGCCGCCATGGCCACCCAGGCTTCGATACTGAAATCACCTTCCACACGTGGCATATCATCTTCAGAGATTGTGATGTAGCCAGTGTTGCCATCCAGGAGAACGGCTCCACCACTAACACCTTTCGCCTGTTTAAGGAACTTGGCGTTATAATCACCCTCAGTGTCGTTCACACTGTTTTTAACGTATCCGAATAATTCACGCGGCAGGTTGAACTCACCACGAACCATTTCTAATTCTTGGAGCTCTATTCTGATATCGTCGAATTTCCAATATCCGACCAGGGCATCATCTGCCGCTGTTAGTGAGCCTGCAAATGCAAGACTGACCACGAAGAGCATTAATGTCTTCATTCGATCATTCATAGTCGATTCCTTTCATCTTCTACTTGTTAAGTTTACCACTATTAAATTATCACGTTGCATCCTGGGCCAATGAGAATCTGTTAAAGGCGCAGAGCCTCTTATTGCATAAAGATTACCAGCTTCACCCCCACCCACATAGATGGTACCATCATTGCCAATAACGGGATGGGTGCGTTCAACTGAGGCGTCATAAATAGCGCCGCCTGCGATATACCCATCTGTCATTTCAGCGATGCAGTAACCCGATCCCCGTTTCCCTGCTGTCCCGAAATTCTGCTGCCATTCCAGAACACCGTCTTCATCCACCTTGATGATGAGCATGTCATCCGAGCCGGAAGATTCGATCCCGTGTCCAATGGCGATATAACCACCATCACTGGTCTGCATACCTTCATGAACATGTTCTTCGGTATCAGTCCCCTGCCCCAGGAACCACTCCGTCGCAGGGGCTTGCGCTGATACTGTGCTGTATGCGAGAAGCAGTAAAGTCAATATTAAGGTAGTTTTCAGCTGCGATATCCCCTTGTCATGAAGTTTGGTGTGTGAGTTCCAATGTTGTTGAGCCAGTTGACAGAACCTTGATATAGGCGATGAGTTTCTGATCCCCGTTCACATCATATTCGATCCCGTAACGGAATTCCTTACCCTGCGGCATACTCTTCCCGTTGAGTTTCAGAGTAGCGGCTCCACCGGCCCAATCTTCGATGACGATTGCCAGATTATGTAGTGGTGACTCCTCCGTGGCCAGGATCTCTACATTGAGCGAACCCTTGTTTTCCGATCTGAAAATATAGGCGCGTTGGGTATAGTCGTAGCCCAAGCTGCCATAAGCGTCATTCAACAATTTCACGCCGGGCGGCCTGTTCCAGGATTTAGCCAGGGAAACCAGTGTGGCGGGAGACTTATTAGTCATGCCATAGAGCGCCGCTTCCCCGTTGGGATTACCCCAGCTGAGGGAAGAATGTGCAGCCCTGTCAGGCGCATTTGCACTGCGGCCATCGGAAAAAGTCTGAGCCACCGGCCAGTGATTCCACCAGGGGAAATGTGAGTATTCGGGGCGTACCTCAAGGTTGAAAACCTCAAAACCACCACCCTCGCGAAAGATCATATACGGCTTGTATTCTGATTTGAAATGGGTGAGCTGGATGATGGCATCCTCCAGATCGAATTCCGGGTAGCCATGCTCCCAGGTGTAGGACTTACTTTCGCCCTTCAGGTTAAGCAGAGTACAGGCTTCGAGCTCCACGTTGTCCTCAGGTCTGGTACCGGGTTCATTCAGAAGGATGGTCTCCTGCCAACCCCCATAGCCAGGTAAGACCTTGCGAACAGTGACACCATCAGGATAGATATAATAAAGCTCATTCCCCCACTCACCGAATCCAGTCCCGTTGGGGACATCCTGCTGACGGAATTTCACATCCATCTGCAGATAGCGCCAGTTCACCACCACGCGGGCATCGCTATTTTCGATAATGGCCACTCTGGAACTTCGACACTGGGTATCAGACATGTGTTCGATACAGCCGGTACACATGAGTTCCCGAGGTCCTTGTCCGAGGAACCAATTGTTCCCGGTCTCCCGGCTCTGATCCGCCATCCATTTGCCATTTTCTGACACCTGGCATGCTGAATAGCGAGTACCCCGCCAGAACATCACCTTGGTGGGGAGCTCATCGAATTGGACAACCACATCCATGTAGTTACCCACCGGCCAGAGCGCATCCCATTCTGGATAGTATTGCAAGCGTGTGAAATTGGCTCCAAAGCGTCCTGAAGATTTAACCGTGGGGAATTTACGAGGATGAAACAGGGGCTCATTCTCAGGTACTATGGATTTGTAAAGCGCCTTGACCTTCCGGGCCGATAGCGCTTTCTCGTGGATCTTGACCTCGTCTACAATGCCATCAAATGTATAGCGGGAAGGATATGTGGCCCAATCCCGGATAGGTTCTGATGGCGGTAGATCTTCCCGGTTCATACCAAAGCGGAAGCCCTTGTTTATATCGCTGTAAGCTATTCCATAATCGAATTGGAAATCGTTGTAGGTCCCTTCCAGCTTGCCATCAATGTATACCGCCAAACCCTTTTCAGCGGAATAGGTGCCCACGACATGATGCCACTCATGCAATTCCATGCCCAGACGGGTTTTCTTATCAAGCTTACTATTGGCTTCATGCCAGACAGAAGTCGCATCGGACATATGAAACCCAAGTCGTCCCCTGGAATCCACACCCAGGTAGAAGCCAGTAACCTTGTATTTTCCGATCGTGATGATGGGTGCCCAATTCCAGGGATAGGCTCCCAGGGCAATCCAGGCCTCAACTGATATGTTTTGACTGGGTATAAGTGGACCCATTTCGTCAAATCGCAGGGATTCGCCATCATAGACGGCTTCCACTTCCATCTCACCCACCTCGATAAAGACCTCAGCACCCTCCTGCCAGTATTCACCCTTGATGCCATCACCTGCCTCAGCTCCTGAAACGGTGACGATGCCATCCTCTAGGAAGGTCAAGCTTATGCTTTCAGCTTCGAATTCGGCATCAATGGACTCGCCCACAAGTGAGGGTATCTTTCCACTCACTCCGGGGAGTGCCCTTTTGGGTTGACCTTCTACATAGGAACTGAAACCATCGAATTTCAGTGCAGATCCCTTTACACCGGGTACATATTTAGCCAAACCATGGATCGTATAATCCGAACCGGATACTGTCTCCTGAGTGCTGTAGTCATCCCAGTCTTCACCATAGGACATGTCTATATTCTGATCCTCATCGAATTTCCAATGGTATTTCACCTGAGCAATTGACGTGGTTGCCATCAGGACCATCAATACGATAAAGGTGATGGTTCTTTTCATGATTCCCTCATATGGAGTTGCTGTTTTAACCGCATTATTCTGCAGATAGTGAAAGCTGATGCCCTTCGATACCCTCGGAGCTGGCCTCAAATGAAATTTCGCCATTATGACCATCGGATCTGACTATGGCCAGGCAGAGCCCGTTAAAGGCTTTACGGTGTGAGGCCTGATAGCTTTCAATGCTTATCGGATTCCCATTCCCAACTGCAAATAGTTCGGCGACACCATTTACCTGGAATTCTACCAGATTATCAGCGCGTGGGCAGATATTCCCTGCTTCATCCAGGATCCTCACCGTGACAAAAGCCAGGTCTTCACCATCAGCGGTAATGATGTGTCGGTCAGCTGATAGCTCGATCCTATAGGGTTCGCCGGCCGTGAAGACTTCCTTCTCCTGAATGACATGACCCTCTTCATCAAAGCCAATGACCTTGATACTTCCAGGTTGATAGCCAACGTCATCCCATCTCAAGCGATAAACGTCCTTAGCTTTTACGCGTTTACCCTGAGATACACCATTGACGAAGAGTTCTGCAGAAGCACAATTTGTATAGCAGAATATTGGAGTGGTCTCTCCCTCGCGTCCAGCCCAATTCCAGTGCGGTAGCAGATGGATCATGGGTTCCGCTGTCCATTCGCTCTGATAGAGATAATAACGGTCTTTGGGAAATCCGCACATGTCCACAATCCCGAAATAGCTGCTGTGAGCCGGCCACATGTCCTCGTAGGGATCAGGTTCACCATGATAGTCAAAACCTGACCAGACAAATTGTCCAGCCAACCAGGGATTATCGTTCTGGAGCTTGAACTCTAGATCAGGTAAAGCCCCAAAACCAGTATTAATGAGATCATATGACGATATTTGCATCGATTCATGAATATATCGGCGGTAGATCCGTTCAACAGGAAAATGATATTCTCCTCTTGTACTCAGCGTGGCGGAAGCCTCGGTCACCAGTAAAGGCTTGTCAGGATAGATCTCATGGAGTTCTTTTATGCTCTCATGCCAGTAATTGAAACCACCCACATCAAACTTGTCCATCAATTCTTGATCCAGGCGTATACTCAAATGTATTCCTGATCCCACTGGTCTGGTCGGATCCAACTCATGACAAATATCCGTGAGTCTTTGAGCACTAAGCTTCCCACCGTCATCGTCCCAGAAATCGTAATGATAGATTTCATTAACTCTCTTGATATCCCAGGTGGTACCTGATAGAGAAGGCGCATCATCCCGTTGGGCTAGTTTCCTCGCGGTCCGTTCGTTCACATCCAGATTCAAGGTTTCACCATCATATCGCCCAAAATAGGTTTCATCCCCCTCATGGAATGTCACCAACTGACCTTTCTGATCGTAGTGTATGGCCCATTCCCCGTCGATGCTAACCTTCCCAGTCCCAAGTTCAGGTACTTCATTCCCTGTGCTCCAGAGGACAACCGAAGGATGATTGCGATCGCGCAGGACCAGGGCGCGCATATCTAGCTCGGCCCATTCATCAAAAGCATAGCTGTAGCTGTTTGTATACATGTTCTTGGGTTTGCGCCATTCATCAAAAGACTCATCCATAACCAGGATACCCATTTTATCGCAGAGATCCATCTGCTCCGGTGATGGTGGATTGTGTGCCGTTCGAATAGCGTTGACACCCATGGATTTCATGATCTCAAGTTGACGTTCGGTTGCCCTGTAATTCACAGCTGCACCCAGAGGACCGAGATCATGGTGCATGTTGACGCCATTTAGCTTAAGAGTGCGTCCGTTTAGGGAGAATCCTTCATCCGCATCGAACTTGAAGGTTCGGATCCCGAATGATGTCTGGTAGTCGTCAATCAGTTTACCATCCTGCCTGATCTTGCTGATGGCTCTGTACAGATAGGGATCATTGATGTCCCATCTACGAGGAGTCTGGATGGTGAGCTCATGCATGATCTCAAGTTGGTCCTGGGAAATAATAGTGTCGCTGCTGGAAAACCGAGCGACCATCTTGTTCTCAGCATTGAAAATGCATGTCTCCAGTGTCATTAGTTGTGAATATGCCGATTGATTTTGCACCGTTGTCGCGACATTCACTTTCGCCTTATCATCAGAGACACTCGGGGTCGTAACGAAGGTCCCCCAATGAGCGATATGTACGGGATTGGTGATGGTGAGCCAGACATCTCGGTAGATCCCAGCCCCGGGATACCAGCGCGAGGAAAAGTCCTTATTCTCTACCCTTACGGCAATTGTATTCTGCGTATGTGGCTTTATGTAAGTCGTTATATCCAGAGCAAAAGAGGTATAACCATAGTGCCAACCACCGACTTTAATACCATTCACCCAGACCTCTGCATCCCGCATGACACCATCAAACTCAAGGACAACCTGCTTGCCTGCAGCATCCAGGTTGAAGATCTTTCGATACCAACCTACTCCAGGATACGGTAGGAAGCCTCCTTGAAACAGAACATCCTCAGTGAAGGGACCTTCGATGGCCCAGTCATGAGGTAGATCGAGTTCACGCCAGGAGACATCATCAATTGAAATACCATGCCCGTTGACAACATCCTCGTTTATGAATTTCCAACCTGCATTGAATTTCTCATGAATCCTTACCTCCTCAGAGGATGAACCGCAAGAAATATACAGTGCTACTGATGTGGCAATGCTGAAATTGAGAATTGCTTTTTTAATTAGTCTTTTTGATTTGAAGTCGTCCTCCCGATCACCAAATGTTACTCAATTCATTCACGGATATATGCTTGATAAGTGTACTGCCGCCCTTTGAGAATAATTCAACAGATCGCTCGTTATATCCTTCCGCAGCATTCATGGGCATATAGATGGCTCCATCATTGGCGAATATTTCCACCGAAATGCGATCAACAAGTATGCGCAGGCGGATTCTATTGTTTACAGGCGTCAAGGCTGCTGATTCTTCTCCACAAATGAGCCGCCTTGCCTTCACATCGTATACGATCTTCAATCCCTTGATAATCAGTCCGAATCTGGATGATTCACCGATCTCAAACTCAGCTTCGATGTCCAGGAGCTCGGCATTTATGGTGTTAAGCGGCTTGTTTCCAGGAGCTAGTCCCAAGTCAGTCCAGGTATGATATTTCGTATAGAGATTCTCTATTTCCCGCACAGGGTATGCGAACAAACGTAATCCATCAATTGTACTGTGTAGCGTTAATTCAACTGGAAAAAGCATACTCATGTTGAAGGACATGCCCTCTGTTTGGATCGGAGCCCAGGCCATCTGTATTCTGCGACCATCCGCCTCTGGAATATTGCTGAAGGTCTGTGAAGCGTAAAATGCATTCCCATAGTGATATCGGGTCTCTTCAGTCTCAGGTGTGAACTGTTTACCATCAAAATCGCCAACGATGTAAGCCCCTGGCCCCCCGTATAGGACCCATTTCTGATCATCCGCATTGCCATCAACTGGCAGCTCAAAGAGCTCAGGACAGTCAATGAGGTATTCGATCTCCAGTTCACTCTGGTATTCCCAGGTTTTCAGGTCTTTGGATGTAAAGAAGGCCATGGCTCGTTCATCAAAATGGAGAACGATGACCCATTGCCCACTGGGTTCATGCCAGATAGCCCGTGGATCACGGTTGATATAATCCAGGTTTGGTTGAACCGGATTGCCTTCATAAATGGTGAACGTTCTCCCCCGATCATTGCTATAGGCGATCGACTGGGTGAATTTTTTGCCCTTCGACCAGGGACTGCGCCCACCAGCAGAGGTGTAGACACTGACAATCGGTTTTTCATCTCCAGTTTGAAATCCAGTTGTATTCATATTGTCCACTACCGAAGAGCCTGAATAGATAGGCCCCAGATGATCTGGATGGATGCTGCCGGGATATTCCACCCAGCGGACGAGGTCGGTGCTGATGGCGTGACCCCAGGTTTTGTTGTAGTCGTTGCGACTGTGGTCCCAACCAAAGGGATTATGCTGGTAAAAGAGATGATACTCTCCATCATAGTAGACCAGCCCATTGGGATCATTGATCCAGCCGCGCTTCGACGAGAAATGGAATTGCTGCCGTAAGGGTTCCGTGTACAGGTCATCAGCCTCGAGAAGCTCATCTTTAATGAGGAGCCCTTTCAGCAGATTCAAGTTCACGCTAGAAAATTGGGTTGTCCTGATCTCGATCTCTTTTCCCAGCCAGGGGCTGAGATCAGTGAATACGTAATAATCATGATCGGCCGGGGCCAATTCCACATCCATCTCACGAACCTGAACACCATCGATGAATACACCCAGCGTGAAGCGCTCAGCTCCCTCCTGTACCGGGATATTGAGAACGGAGTTCGTGACAGACATGCTGCGACTGGTGAGAAAGCCGCTGACCGGTATGTCATTTTGAATGATCTGATCCACATCGATGTGGGTCCATTCACGAGGGTCATCATCCACTATCCGGATTCGGGCCATACTACCCATAAATTGTGTTACATCCCAGGATCGCCAGAACATGGCATGGAATTCATCCGGAACGGTTTCTCGAACGACCTCTTCGTTGATCAGCAACTGGATACTCATGAGCTTCTGCTGGTCCGGTGTTGCATAACGATAGAAGATCTCATGGGAGCTAAGCAGGAAATGAATACTGTTCCGTTCGATCATAAAGGAAGGTGAGGTCAGTGAACCAGTGGATGATCCTTCCTCTAGACTGGCAGCAAAACCTGTACCCAGGATGGCAAGCATATGGTGTTCGTCTTCACCGCCAGCGGGGCCACTGGAGAAGGCGCTTCCCTCTACCACCCAGTCACCAAAATCGTTGCCATCAAAATCTGCGATGATGATTGTGCTTTGATCCACATATGAACAGCTATGAACACCTATGATGACTGCCAGGACAGTTAAGCTGGAGAAGAGTTTTCTTTTCATCATCTTACTCTCAGGAGGGAGATACTCTTCTTCATTTGCTGAATTTCTTCATGAAATCCCATGCGATCCGACTTATGTTTAGATCAGTACCTTCCCCCTCGTACAACACATGTTCGCCTTCATCAATCGTCACCAGGGAGACCTCACTGCCGTTATCGCAGTCCCGATAGGTCCAGGCGACACTGTTCCCGGAAGTCCACGTGAGTTCGTACGCGTCTTCACAATTATTCATATTCTTCCATTTCTCAAAATTTTCCAATGCCCCTGGTAATTCATCGGAATAATAGAGATCGTCTTTCGTAGCCAAGCTCTGGTGTCAGCTTCCCAAATTTCTTCTCGAAATGCTGGCGTGCCTCACCCTCAGGATCCTCATAGAGGGCAAATGAATACCAGGTGGTGTTGGATCCATAGGCATGGACCGCATAGGGCCCCAGTGTGTATAGATCCCGAATTTTCCCTCCTGAAGCCAATCTGGAGTTTTATTCTTCTTCAGTGAATGCCAGTCGGCTGTGAAAGTCTGACCGTATGCTGTGATTGAGACAAGAATACCTATCACAATCAGGATGCGGCTGAATGCGTTCAATTTCATTGCTGTGCTTCTATATTCTTTATATCCACTGCGGCCGAGACTCTCACGCGCACCATTTGCTTACCAGATGGATTTCAATTGCCAGACATCAAAGGCAGCCAGCTTTGCGTGCTTATCCTTTGAGAAGACCTGAAAATCCAGGTTTTCACGATCCGGATAGACCACAAAAGTAGCGACCTGTGCACCATCGTTGACGAAGAACTCGACTACGGTACGATCGAGGAAGATCTGCAGTTTCTCGATACGGTCCAGTTGGACCCCAACGATCTCTACCTCTTCGTCATTGAAATGGAATGATCTGTTGGTGAGCTCTACCACGTATGGATCACCATCCTCATCATTAAAGCTGAATCCGAGATGGTCCACACCCTCACCGGCCAAATCGATGAGGATCTCGGCCTGGAACATGTCGATATGGGGTTTTGCAGGTAGGGCTGCGAATGCCTGATGCTCACCCCGCAATTTCACAAGCTCATCTACCGGTACCTGGACCAGGTAATTCTCATCATCCAGCGATAGATCTCTGGGCACGGTGATCGCGCTCTGCCAACCCTGATCCTCTTTGAAGTCCGGGATCCAGCCAAAGAGCAGTCGACGTTGCTCCCCTTTTTGAAGGGTATTGGGCGCATAGTAATTGAGTCCGTTGTCAATATTGCCATGTCTGATCGGTTTGAACTCGAATGCTTCGAAGTCCATTTCACCCACGTAGTACTCCACCCTCCCATGGGGAGAATAAATCAGGACATATTTGTCTTCTACTTTAAAGAAATTCGGACATTCCCAATTTCCTTCCTCACCGGTATATGGTGTCCCCAAATAGTCCCATTCCGTGAGTTCAGGGTTGAGGGCCTTGTACATCATGATGGAACCACCCTGGTCCTCGGGATGGCCACCAATGACCATGTAAGTTTCTCCAGCTTCCCGGAACAGAAATGGATCACGCCAGTCCTCGATGTGCTCACCATCATGATCTTCCATGACGATGAGGGGATTCCTAGGATGTTTCTGCCAATCCATGAGCTCTTTATCAAGGGGCGTTGCAGCCCAATGCTCCGGATTCTCATGTCCAATGGATGTGTAGAACAGGATGGGGTCACCATTGTCCATGATATATCCACTGCCTGAGAAACAGTGACGCTCTCCTCTCTCCAGTGAAGGCCACAGTGCTATGGGCAGGTGTTCCCAGTGAACCAGATCCGGGCTGCGGGCATGACCCCAATGCATCCAGTCCCAACGATCTCCATAGGGATTATGCTGATAGAACATGTGGTAGTAGCCATCGTGGAAGAGCATCCCATTGGGATCGTTGTTCCAGTTGGCAGGAGGCTGAAAGTGATAGGCCGGTCGGTTTGGATCACCTTTCACTCTCTCTGCGGCAGCGGCCACGCTCTTCTCAGCTCGCTGAAGGAGGAATTCCTTCGTGTAGAATGCATCAGGAGCTTTGAACTGACCTTCACAGACCAGATCATAGATCCTGAGGTTACCACGCCACTCTTCAATCTGGATCATCCCTGCAGGCGGGATCGTGGTTTCGCCAACATAGATCTCTTCTCCATCGATGGAATAGCTGAGGCTGCCATTGGCATATTTCATGACAAGTTCAAAGGGAACATCCGGTTCAAGCAGTTCCGACAGCGTGCCCAGGAACTGTGCCCCGTCGATTGACGGACCTCTCAGGAAGATCGCTTTATCATCTTCCTCCATATCCAGATCCTCCGCTATCCAGCTTGAGATCCCGAAGGCATTGTCACCGATGACGATCACAGTATGGCCCTTTGTATTGTCCAGGCTCATTTTCAGGCGCACTGAAATATGGTCACCAAAAACCGCCATCTCCGATCGTAGGTAGTATTCTTCTTCTGCCTGGAGGTATCCCCCATCTTCTGTTTCAAACCCTCGAAGCTCTAGCTGCTGTGGGATCCCTTTGCTAACAAAATTAATCTTCTGTAATCCTTGTTGCTGACAAGCTTGCAGAAGGGAGAGTACCAATATTGGAAATAAGATGCGTTTCACGATGCTTTCTCCTGAAAATTAAATTCATTCAAATTATTCGATCCCAAATTTTTTCTGGATCTTCTCCAGAGTGATCCCCATGGTCTCCGGCATGATCAATAGAACCCAGAACAATTGCGCTACCATGCAAATCCCATAAAAAGCGAAGGTGTGGCCACCGGATTTAGCGGCGATCATGGGAAAGGTCCAGGAAATGAGTGCAGCCATGAACCAATGAGTGAAACTTCCTAAAGCCTGACCTCTTGCACGGACGCGATTGGGGAAGATCTCACTGATGAAGACCCAGATCACGGCACCCTGTCCAAAAGCATGGGAGGCGATAAACACCAGCAGACTGATAAGGATCACCATACTCCCGGCAGCATTGAACTCTGTGCCATAGGTGTAAAATGCCCAGGCAGTCATGGACAAACTGATGATGTAGCCAATTGACCCCACAAGCATGAGTTTTTTCCGACCAAAATGATCAATGACTGTGAGGGCTAGCATGGTCATAAGTAGATTTGTTCCACCTACCGCAACTGTCTGCAATAGAGCTGATCCTGACGCTGCACCGGCCATCTTGAATATATGGGGTGCATAATACATGAGTGCATTGATCCCGGAAAGCTGGTTGAACATAGCGATTGCCACTGCCAGGAGGATCGGCTTCATATACTTGCGTGTAAAAAATGGTTCGTACAGACTGTGGCGTTCAAGATCGAGGGACGATAGGATCTCCCCGATCTCTTCCTCTACATTGCCTGTGTCTGTTCCGCAGATCTCAAGTACCGCTTTGGCTTCTTCAATCCTGCCTTTTGCTACTAGCCAGCGGGGGCTGAATGGGATGTGGAAAAGAAGCATAAAGAAAGCAATTGCTGGAATGGCCTCTACACCAAACATCCAGCGCCATTCGATTTGTCCGAGATCAAAGCCAGCAATGAGATAATTCGAGAAGAAGGCCAGCAGAATTCCGAGAACAATATTGAATTGTGTTACCGCCACGAGTCGACCGCGGACCCGAGCTGGGGCGATTTCAGCGATATACAATGGTGAGACTACCGAGGCACCCCCCACAGCGAGTCCACCAATGATACGGAAAAATAGAAATGAGATCCAGTCCCAGGCAAAGGCAGAACCTAGCGCTGAAACGAAATACAAGACTGCCAGCACGAACAGAATATTCCGTCGACCATGTTGATCAGCAGGTTTACCAACAATAATTGAACCGATGATGGTACCTATGAGAGCACTGGCGACGGTGAAGCCCAACCAGAAGGATGAAAGATTAAATACATCCGTTAACCAATGGGTAGTTCCAGAGATAACAGCAGTGTCAAAACCAAATAGTAAGCCCCCAAGAGCGGCTACAAAAGTGGCGGTAATGAGTTTAGGTTTCAAGTTTCTATCTCCATTTCTAGCGTTTTGTTTCCATGTGTAGACTGATCTGACTGCTATCGTTAGAGATCAGGATTTCGCTGTATCTTGAATACATAAGCATGATCACAGGGTTTCTTTTCTGGCGTCCTGATAGTCAAACCTGCCTCCGATATTGACTTCAATTCTTCCAGGGGTGGAGGATCACTTTGCCACATTGTCGGGAGAGTTGAAGCTCCCAGGCATCGATGACATTTGCCAGGGGGAAGGTATGGGTAATGAGCTGATCTAATTTATCGGCACATTTGATTGCCACATCAAAAAGGGCCGGGACATCATTTAAATTGTAATGCCAGACACCATGGAGATGTAGTCCATTGCGGATGAGTTGATCACTGATCTTTACAGTGACATCCCCTGATTCCCCTACAAAGGCGACCTGGCCATTTCTACGCACAGCGTTCAGGCATAGTTGTTGAGCCTCTGTAGCACCTGCACTTTCGATTGCGGCATCCACACCAAGACCATGTGTGAGTTCTTTTTTTTTCTTCAAAGTATCATCACTGGAATCATCGATGATGACCTCTGCACCAAGTGTCCTGGCCAATTCAGCCCGGTATTCGTTATGTGCTGTGGCAATGACTCTTGCACCACGATGAACCGTATTAATGACTCCCCCTAATCCTACTGGCCCCATACCGGTGATAAGTATAGTTTCTTCAGCGCTCACCTCCATACGCTGCAGTGCGCCGAATGTCGGTCCCAGACCGCAACACAGCATACTGGCATGATCATAGCTCATACTTTTCCGGGATCACTGGGAGAAGTGTTTCAGGTTTGATCAAATACTGAGCATAGGTGGCAGATCCTTCAGGATGCCCCGTAAACGCCTTCAGATCGATAATATTCTGGCAGTGGATGTATTCATCTGCCTGACACAACTCGCACTCACCACAGGGATATTGCGGCATGACCACGACACGATCCCCGACAGCTACTTTGTTTGAGGTATCCACAGCAACAACTTCTCCGGCAGCCTCGTGACCGAGATAAGCGGAGATCTCACCATCGCGGTAGAGCTTGTACTCCGTACACATGGGGGCGGCGTTGATCTTGACCAAAGCCCAGTCTTTAACTGGCTCAGGTGTCTGTACCTCTACCAATTCGGCTGAACTAATACCGTTAATAATTATTTTTTGCATTGAAATACCAGCGGATATCCTATCTGATTTGGACTATCAGAATGAAAAGCCGACCGCAATACGGTTGGTCATATTAAAGACTCCCATATCTGCCCAAGCATAGTCAACACGAACTTTGGTTGGACCAATGTCCAGGTTAGTTCCCACGCCAAATGTGAGTCCTTCAATGTCATAATTGAAGCGATAGCCTGCCCGGAAGGCGAACATCCCATTGAGGAGGTATTCAGCTCCGATATTGAGGCGTTCCGTATAATCCCGAGGATGGACGACATCGATTTCTACCAAGAGCGGATTGGCGTGTTCGCCCAGGAAATCCAAAACGTCCATCGCTAATCCCATCCTGAATTCCAGGGGTAAGGAGAAACTCTCGTCCTGGTATTTGTAATCGGCTGCGAAATTTCGGATACTCATTCCAAAGCGTAGACTCTTATATCCGGGAACAAATATGGTACCGAAGTCAAAAGCCATTCCTGATACTTCGTTCTCCTCAAGGGTGCTGTCGGCCATGAGATTCTCACCAAGATGCTGGTAGGTCTGTTTTGCTTGAACACCGATACTGAACTTATCAGTGAGCGACCGGGCATAGGATAGACCCATGGCATAAGCACCCACTTCAACATTTCCGGTTTCAATGAAGCCGGATTCAGTATTGGCGTAACGGGTGCCGATCATATCATCGCCATAATCAGCACCAATGTAGTGCACACCAAAAGTACCAATCTTACCAAAGCTCACTTTTGCTGCGATGGCATTATAGGTAATATCAGCAAACCAGGGTACATAACCTGCGAACACATCGATACGTTCCTCTCCCAGGGCTAATCCAGCCGGATTGGAAAACATGGCAGTTGCATCATCCCCAGTCAGGGTGGCAGCACCACCCATTGCAGCTGAGCGGGGTGCCATCTCGATCTTGAGAAACTGGAGGCCTGTTTGGCCTACTTTCTTGATCTGAGCCTGAACCGGTACCAGCATTACGCAGAGTAGCAGTACGATGGCCACTTTCGAAAAATGTGATCTCATTGTAAAGGTCCTCCAAGAACCTGAATCCTGTGTCTTGTCCGGATTGTGTAGTGGTTTCATCATGATCAACCCCCTACCTAACCACAACAAATTTTGCGGTCGTGGATTCACCCTTTTTAAACAACCTCGTCCCCGAAGATGGATCTGTATAATCCTGTGTAACTTCGATAAAAGCGATATAGATACCACTCACGATCAACTGTCCAGTATTTGATGTGGAGTGGGAATTAGCTTCTTCCACAATTCCCCAGACCTGGTCTCCAGAGCCATTATCATGATCAATAGTCTTGATCAGGTCACCACTTTCACTGAAGATCTTGATCTGACAGTAAGGAGGAATATCGTAGAACATGATCTTGTTATTCTCACCTGGGAATTGGATTGCGCGCGCACCAAAGTTAAAGGGATTAGGAACGATACGTACGTCAGCTAGATCGCTTCCAGGAGCCCGCGTAAGATTGGCAGGCAGGGTTGTTCGATTCATATACTTGCTGCTTTCCAGGGGTTTGCCACCCATGGGATCAAAAGCATCTGGACCATTCATTGATCCGTCATCAAAAGCCCCGACATAGTAATAGCAGGCCGTTCCTCTTACCGCGCTTACATCGTCATAGGAGTGAGTCAGTGTATTGGCGGTACCGGCACCACATTCATAGATCAGTTCCCAGGACCCGATGAGGGATTCATTTTCCAACATAGGATCCGGATTTCCTTCTGACCGATAGATCCGATATCCGGCAAAATCAGCATTATCCGGCTCGATGGTTTCAGATTCATCGCCCCATTCGACACGGATATAGTTTGAACCTGAGGTGACCGTTACTGAGGGAGCTGCAGGCGGTATCGGAGCATCCCAGTCGTTTGCTTCATTCCACTTCGCAAAAGCGGCATTCCTGAAGAGACTATCTCTGGCCGAGAACACCATGGCGTCTTTAGCCAGGTCATTATCGTTCGATACGGTGCTGATAGAGCTGAATTGTGGAGGTAGATATGATTCGTAGTCGCCTGTGGGGAACATTGACGCTGGATAATTCGTTGCGGCTTCACCGTTATGCCAATCCGTTCCGACCTCCCAGGCTTTTTCCGGGGATAGGCTACCATAGGAAAAAACGATGACAAAGCGCAATGTGTCACCAAATGGAAGACTATAGGGTCCAGCGGCCCAGTTATGAGCAAACGTGGCAATGGGATCCGGATGGTCAAATGGGTGCAGATAGCCCTGCTCATCGTAGCGTTCACTTTTATGCATACCGGGATATTGACCGGCCATCTCCGGTAATGTCCATCCCCCCTGATAGTTGGCATAGCCATCGCGACAGGCCTCATAAGCCAGCTGCCAATCAGTCTCAGCCATATTCGTAGGAGCCATGAGAAATGGTGGCAAATCACAGTTTACCGTAGCCCACATATTCGGTTGAGCTTCCCAATCCGAAGGATCGCTGGCAGATTTTGGAATACGCAACAAGGCGCAACCGACTGCGATTGGAGATGTGAGAAATCCAGTTGCGGGTTCATCGGGAGCTCCAAAGACATCATAGGTTGAGGTAAGTGAAGTTGTTGGATAAGCATACACGATCCGCAGACTGTCACCGGGACTTTCCCCATAGGCACTAGACCACATTTCTTCAAAGTGACCGCGCTCCTGACGAAAAAAGAACAGGCTGTCCAGGTTTTGCCCCGGAAGCTCTATCTCATCGTCACGATCAATGTTCCCGGTATTGATGAATGTCCAATCATAAACGAGATAGTCATCATGCACATCGTGAGCCCAGGTATATACTTTCTGATGCAGGTCGACACCCATATCCGTTCGGGCCCAGGATTCCAGCATGGCATAGGCTGTTCCAGGAATTCTACCATCTTCATCAAGATGGTCGGCATCATCGAACGGAAAAGTTTCGCTTACGATAGTGCCATCCACGATGACTGTCGGAGGTGTGTAACGGACGTATTGGCGGATTTGGACACCTTCGTCATCTTCGACAGGCATAACGGTGTAGTCCTCATCTGAGAACCACTGCCCGCATCCTGTCATTTTAATTGGCCAGCTGGTGCCCTCTGTATCCGCCCAGTTCCTGGCAATGAGATACCATGCATGACTTGAAAATGCAGGTCCGTCCCCATAGTCGTACTCATAGGTACCAAAACCGTTAAAGGGGAAATAACCACTTTGATCCCAGCCTAAACCACCTTCACCCATATCACCCGTAGATGCAACCTTAGCATGATAGGAGCCATAGCGCAACCACTTGATATCAGCCGCCTGCATAGCCAGGGTTGTGAACAGCAGCAAAGACAACACCCAAAAAGCTTTACGAGAGGATGTTCGATTATTCATATTCATATTCCTCGTATTCAACAAAATCGTTTTCAAAACTGAAACCGTAAACCCAGCCAGATATGTCTGGGGTTCATGAACCAGAAAGAGTCAATATCGGGCATGTCGATATAGTCACGCTCATCGGTATCGAATTCCCAACCATCTTCCTCCGTAAATGTAGCAGGTCTGAAATCGCCAGGTTTGTCAGTACCACCTTCGTAGCCTTGAGCCTTGTACTTGTCTTCATTGTATAAGTCCAGCTTCAATGATCGCATATATTTATCGTAATCACTTCCCGGACCCTCACTTGAAAATGAATCAAGGTTCAGACGACGGATATTGAATACATTGACGACATCAGCAAATAGGGTCATGCTGGTATTTCCAATGTCGATGATGCGACTTACACGCAAATCGCAGCCCCAAAAGTCCTTTGTCTGAACATTTTGCTGAACACCGTAGATATCCAGCGGATTCCAAGTGATCCAATCACCTGCTGACCAGGTTACCAGCCAACTCATATTCCAATCGGCGACGGGTTCAATCCCTGCTATCTCAGGTCCAAATCCAATGGGCGTCATGAACTCGAAATTGCCGCGTGCAAAGGGCTGGGCAATTGGACGCTCTATATTAGGGTCTACCATGCGGTCCTGATCTTGAGGATTCTCGTAATATTCAGAAAAACCAAAATAGCCTGAGGTTTCCACCATGTAGTTGTAATTCACCCAGGTATTGAACCAACGGCCAAAACGTTTTTCCAGTGTGACTTCAAATCCACGTGTATCCGCATAGTTGTTGTTATTGACGGTAGCGTAATTCACGACCTCATTGATGCCGATATACTGGGTTTGACCCGTCTGTTTGGAAACATCCTTGTAATAGCCCACCATACTCAGGAGCAGCATGTCCATGAGTGAGGTTTCAAAGCCAACCTCATATTGGACCGTTCTGGGTGGGTCAATATTGGGATTCGCCAGGTAGGTGATACCCTGACTCTGTTCGAAAGTACCGATGCGATACATGTCTGATGACATAGGCATAGAGTAGAAGTGTCCGTAGTTGAAGTAAATCTTGGATGTCTCGCTGATGGGATGTGACATACCAAAACGAGGACTGAATCGTACTTTCCCCTTTTCCGCAGCTGCCCGAGGAGCTTCTTCAATAAAGTCATCACGGAAATCTTTTGAGAGCCATGCATCGTAAAGCTCAAGATCATACCAATCGGTATTAGGATTACTGTAATCCATCCTGACACCCAGATTCGCGATCATACCCTGGAATTCAAGTCGATCAGTGATGTAGGCACCGAGCCGCATAGGATCGTGTTCAGACCTGCGCTGATTCCCGGCAAGCCCCAGCTCCATCACACCATAATCCGTACGCATCTTTGTTTTTAACTGGTCAATATTGACCATGACACCAGTCTTGATCTGATTGTGTTTATTGACCTGGTTGGTATAATCGATCTTGACATTGTATGTGGTAACCTGAGAGGAATCCTCAATTCCATAACCCACGGTAGAATACAGCATACCATCACCAAGAGTTTGGACATTCGCGCCGGGACGCATCACGCCCCAGGGACGCTCATCGACTCCGGTAGATCCGAATCTCACTGCTTCGTTCAGATCCCTGTCAGGTAATAGATTTGGCGTTGCGAGGTTCTCAATATGCAGTTTCGAAAATTTGACTGAATAGTAGCTACTGGGGCTCAGAACATGATCAAAGGTCAAGCCCATCATCTGACGCTCTACGCTGAAGGGGATATTCCGCCAGCCTTCCAGCCCACCAACAATTTTATCCCCACTGTCGAAGAAATCATCATCCGTTGGTACCTCCCCTTCGGATTCCATCAGTAATGATTCCAGACTGTTGAACATCAGGTCCACATTGAGTTTCATGGAATTGGAGAGGTGCGAGGTGAGTTTTACCTGAGTGTTCATGGATTCGAAGGCATTAAGTGGATTCCAATCGGTGTCGACAGCCAGGGTCGGTGTGGCGAATAATTCGAATTCTTTGCGAGTAGAGGCAAAGAAACTCATATCACCCAGGAATCTACCAATCAAAGGAACTGGACCGCTCAGACTGAGTTCTCCATTCCAGTCTGGCTTATGAGCATATTCCAATTCCGTCTGTCCAAGTTCTCCTGAACCTTCAAGAGCATGCTCCCAGAGAAACATATCGCGGCATTGCTCGGGTGTTTTGTCATTATTAGGGTTATCGTCTAGCAACAGAGTTCGAGAGATCTTGTCCCATCCAGAAAATATTTGATTCTGGGATACCTTATCCCTCTCCCAATCCCCTCTTGCAGTCCCTTCAAAAGCAACGTCTTCATCCAGATATGGACGGGTCCACCAATTGTCTTGACCAATCAGAGAGGGACCTTCGTGTTTCTGGTAGGCTGGGGCCATGCGCATATCAACAGAACCGTGATAACTCTGGTTTGATCCTTCTTTTGTCACAACACTAATTAGACCTGATCGCACATTACCGTATTCAGCGCTAAAGCCACCTTTTATCACGCTGACTTCTTCAACTGAACTGAGATTGATTGACATCACCGGTTTATTTGAACGGTTATCCACCATATCCAGACCATCCAGCATAAATCCAGTCTGATTCAGCCCACCACCCCGGACAGACATGTCCTGAACTCCTGATGTCAGGTTCAGAAAATCTGTCATATTTGAAACAGTAGATACGGAAAGCATATCTTCAGCAGAAACACGGGTCTGACTGGAGGAGATGTCCATTTTAATGACTTCACGCATTGCCTCTACCACCACAACTTCTCCCTCAACTACTGAACTGTTCAAATTGTAGTTCAGAGGAACAGTATGATCTACCTCTACACGAACATTCGTTTGGGCCACTATATCAAAACCGATCATCGAGGCTCGCACCGTGTAAGTACCAGGTGGAACTCTAAGGATATAATAGTCACCTTCGTCGTCAGTTGATGCGCCCAGATTGGTACCATCAACGATTACATTGGCACCGAACAAGGGTTCACCCGTCACCGCATTTGTTACTCTTCCAGCGATTTTTCCGCTTGTACCTGCGTACAAGCTACCAAGGGTAAAAAACAGGATCGTTGAGACGAGCATCGATTTGAGTGCCCATCCATTCCTGGCAGTCTTCATATGACTTTCCCTCCTTAGTGATGAAATGGAACTGATATTGATATCACAATTTATACAATTGCATTCTGTCAGATTTGATCATGAAATATACATGAAATGGATTGAATAGTCTATCATAATTTCATACTGTAAGAAATAAACTATCTCAACACTTTTTTGAACTAAGGCTCAAGCATATTATATGTCTTGCCATAAACTTTCAATCCACCAGTTGGGGCCAACCTTCTTCCCACTGCAATTCTCGAAGTTCAAGGAATGCTTTCCCCTGGTTTTCACCATCGTAAAAGTGGAAACTGAAGACCTCCTTGCCGAATTCCTCGAGACTGATACTGGCATGCCCGGGACCAATAAATCTTCCTTCGCTGGCGAGAAACAGACTACCCCCCTGCTCCACCATATCCTTACCATCCCGGTCCATAAACGGACCCGTTGGTGATCTGGAACGACCGATCATGATCTGGTATGTGCTCTCAAGTCCGCTACAGCACTGACCCCAGTTCACAAAGATATAGTAATAAGCGTTGCTTGGATGACGATAGACATAAGGTGCTTCGATATAATGTGTCGGTCCACGCGGATCACCAAGCTCACGATTAGCAACCCGATGAAAACTTGGATTATCTTCTGATCAACCTTTCGAAGCTTCTGCTGATAGATGCCCAGTCTGCTTGTCCAGCTCAACGATCCAAATCCCACTAGTTCCAGATCCAAATGCCATGTAAAGCTCGCCCTCCGCATCCCTGAAGACTGCGGGATCGATGGCCACCGGGCAGTCGGTACCATTGTCGCGACAATCAGGCATGATCAACACTGGACCGTCATCCTGCCAGGTGAGGTTTGGAGCCATTCCAGTGGCAACTGCCCGTCCAATAGCGGAAGCATAGTCCTCGTCTGCCTCAAAGGAGTAGTACATCACCCATTTTTCCGGTACACAGGGTGCCCAGAAATAGCCATTCGTCGTTGGAAAGGTTTCAGCCCACCAGTCAGGTTGGGACAATACGCCGGAAGGCTTCCAGATCGCAGAATCACGGTGTCGGGCCCAATTCTGGATCCCTTTCCCAGTACTGAAGGTTATGTAATGGTCATTCTCAAAATGTATTTCAGAAGGATCATGGATATGGGGTCGCGGATCAATGACAACTATTCCGGTCGGATGAGGTAATCGCGCTGAGGTGTCCAGAGGATCTGCAAGCCTGAAACTGCCCCCATGCTCATCACCATCATAAACGAAATGATATTCCACCCCGTTATACTCTGATGGCAGACCCACGCCTTTTCCAGGACCGACAACCGACCAATAGGCGCCAGCTCCGATTCCATTATTATATTGGTTTAAATCTTGATTTGTGAGGGAGTTGACATACCAGTAGTAGATCTCATCGTGTGCTTCAAACATATCCACATTCAATACCCCTGGATAAGCTGGTTTCTTCATCTCATCCCAGGCAAGCGCTGCTCCACCGCGCAGATTCTCGATTAGACGTGGTTTCCCATCAGCACCCTTATCCATATACTTTCGGATACGATCTGTATAATCGTAACAGGGGGAATCCATTAAGGTCACGCGGGTAACCGAATAGGTCACACCAGAATCCCCGGAATTCACAAAGACCCCGAGATCAAGTGCGGGCGTCCCACCGGTACTAAACCCGCAGGCCTGCATGTCCATTTTGTAATCCGGAGCTAAGGCTCTGATCGTATCCACCAGCATCTGAGCGCAGAAAAGGTAACTGATCTCCTCAGAGCCCAGGTCATGCTCATAATAGCTGAAGCTGATCACGTTGGCATGTTTAAACCAGGCGTCACCCTCAGTATCTTCGCTTTCCCATGACTCAGTTGGATCCCAGCTATCCGTACAGTTACCACCACCAAAAAATACGATGGTGGGTTTGTCTGGATCAAATGCTCCACTCTCGAAATTCAGAACACTGCGATTATCCTCATACGCCCTGGATCTAATATTCTTAAGAAAAATTCCCAAATTGGTACAGGACAGGATGAAGAAGACGCTGGCGGCTGCCAGAAGACTGATGCGATTCATGTTCCCAACTTTCTAGCGATCTATTTCATCAAAACACATTTCCTGGACAATTTTATTCTATCTGCTTCCAGGCGATACACATAGACACCACTGGGCAATGTTGATGCATCAAGTTGAATGGAATGGTGGCCGGCAGCCTGCATCCCACTGAATAGATTCTTGACATGAGTACCATTTAGGTCAACCACATCAAGGGAAATCCTGGTGTCAATCGGTAAAGTAAATTCAATATGTGTGAAAGGATTGAATGGATTCGGATAATTCTGGTTCAAAATGAATCCTGTTGGTGCAGAACCTGCTCCCTGGTTATCAATCGATGAAGTCGAGCTGACTCGGAAACTCAAGGAATCCACCGCCAGAACCGACCCGGGCTCCCCCATGTTTCGGAATCCAATTGTGAGCGGTTGACCAATGGCCTCTGGATGATCATCTGCATCAAAGCTCAGTGTCAGAGGCTGCCAGATGGTAGGCCAGCCATTCACCCAGTAGAGACGCCGGATCCCCATGATGTCCCGCTCCTGGCGTGCCTGCTTTTCAGGGATATAATCGTATCCCAGATAGTATTTGCCATTTTCTTCCCAGATGTGTGGGTGACCAGGGCAAAGTTGTTCACCGTCATCGCCGAGGAGTATACTGTTTCCATATTCCCGCTCTGCAGAATCCCAATCCAGGAGACCGATCCCATCCTTGTCATAGAACGGTCCCGTTGGGCTATCTCCCCTACCCATCCGGATAGTATAATTCGCGCCCAAATTCCCGTAACTGGCAAACAAGTACCAGTATCCCTCATATTTGTAAAGGGCAGGTCCCTCAAACCATTCACTGTCCTGGGTCCATTCATCCCCGTTCCAATCCGCGATGCTGATATGAGTTCCTGCGGTGTGGGTATCGAATTCAGTTTCTGCTGGGTGACTGATGATGCGACCATCAACTGGATCCATCTCCGTAACTCTGATGGGTTTTCCACCCCATGACATCCAGAGACGACCAGTATCTTCATCATAGATCAGATGGGAGTCGATGACCCATTTATCCTCATCGCCATCGTGCGAGAGGATCGTGCCTTGTACTTCCCAATCATAATCCGGAGGTGAACCGCTGGCGGTTATTAACCAGATCTCTGAATAAAAAGGCGGTGAATCGTGTCCATAGGCACTGTATAAGCCCTTAAAGCCCTGAGGGGTGATGATGGGACCCACGGCCATATCATGGTCGTAGTCTTCATCATCAATCCATATCCAGGGATCTGATATGGGATCATCACTGGCTAGCTGATAGAAAACATCGTCGGCAAATTCCATACGGTATCCCTGATCGAGCCATACGTTTGCACCGTCATCATTTGGGTGGTTCACAGGGGCCCCTTTCAGGGCAACCGAGGTAACATCCTTACTTGTCGAGGTAATTCTGTTCATCCCATACAGAAACATGAGCTCCGTCGTGGCAATCGCATCACTCCCCTGAGGTAAATCGCCATCACTACAGTTTTTCAAACACTGCAAATATGCAGAATCATAAATGCTCCTGGACCATAAACTAAGGGTATAGACTTTCCCTGCTTCAATGATGGTGGAAGTGACTTGAGAACTGAAAAAAGCACCGGCCTTGCTTATGGCATAGTGTTCACCATCAACCGGCGCAAAGTATTCGGAGTTGCCAACAGTTGTATTGTCCCAGCCCGTGGACCCATCTTCGAAGCTTGGGTTTATCAACTCCGATCCACTGATGATTGACACTCCCAATAAGGTACACAAAATCAAATATCGCGTCTTGCCTTTCATTGAATATCAGTCTTTCTTTTGTGCGGTCATGCTGAATTTATCCTTTTGTTGGTGAAAGGCTGACATCAAAGGTCCACCAGCATAATGGAACCATTTCTTGAGCCTGTGTTGGGACGGGACAGAGCGCGAAAAAGAGTTCTACCAGAATTATATATTTGTGATTGTCAGTAGTCTGCACATCTTTCCCCTCTTTGAATGCCCAAGAGTAAGTATTGGTAAATGGAAACTCACCTGATAGCGAGAATCCACAGTCAATAAATATCAAGTCAACTCTGCCAGACTGACATATTAGTTTATTTCACACAGAAATAAATTAACATGGATGTATTCTAAGAAAATACGCATGTGATAAGCAAGATATTTTCATTAGGTTATTATAGTTATTTATGCAGCCTCTTAATATTAAAACCCCCTTTGCAGAACGGTCATACCAATTTGCATCTCTGATATTAATCCTGCTGGTCCCGTCAATACTGATCGCGCAAAGCGTTCAACTGGAATCAACAAACCTGCCCCTTATAATACTTGACACCTATGGTGAGGAGATTGAAGAAGACGCCAGGATCATGGCTGACATGATGGTCATCAGTAATGGATCTGACCTGCGGAATACACCTCTTGATCCCCCCACCGATTATGAGGGCCTGGTATCTATTGAGATCAGAGGGGCTTCATCCGCTTCATTTCCAAAGAAATCCTATTCGTTTGAAACTCAGGATGGATCAGGCGAGAATCTGAATATAAAACTTCTGGGCATGCCTAAGGAGAATGACTGGATACTCTACGCACCTTATTCCGACAAAACCTTGATCCGGAACAAACTCGCCTTCAAACTCTCTCTTGATCAAGGTCATTACGCGCCAAGATCTAAGTATTGCGAGCTGATCCTGAATGATGACTATGTTGGGATCTATGTGCTCATGGAAAAGATCAAGATCGATGGTGACCGGGTGAATATCACGCGCCTTGAGGTCGACGATGTGGAAGGCGATGCGCTTACCGGAGGCTACATCCTTGAAGTGGACCGGGATGATGGTGATTCCGGTTGGTCCTCTCTGGGGGGTAATAACATATACTATCATCATCCCAAAGCAGATCAGCTTGAGCCCGAGCAGCGTGCTTATATCCGCGACTTCATAACTGATCTCGAAAATTCATTATCGGGACTGAATTACAAAGAACCCGTTCTGGGATATCGCTCCTGGATCGATGTTGAGACGGCTATTGATTATCTGCTGGTGCAGGATCTGACCAAGAATTCAGACGCCATGCGTTACAGCACCTATATGTACAAGGATCGGGATAGTAAGGATGGACTATTGAAGCTGGGGCCTGTATGGGATTTCAATATCGCCTTTGGCAATAATAACCGACCCAAATGGTGGAGCAGTACTGGATGGGGCCGGAAAAACCCACTCAGTCCATATCTTTTCTGGTGGGATCGATTGATGTCGGATTCGTCTTTTACCGAACAATATGAAATGCGATGGTTGCAGTTGAGGACCACAAGTTGGGATCTTCAGAGTATTCTGAACTATATCGATTCCAACGCGGTTCTACTTGATGAAGCTCAACAGCGGAATTTTGAGCGCTGGCCGATCCTGGATAACAAGATCTTTCCAAATCCTCAGGTCTACTATACCTACGAAGCTGAAATTGAACACTTGAAGCAGTGGATCACGGAGCGGATCGCCTGGATTGATTCCAACATCTCCACTGTGTACGATCCCAGTGGCGGTGATCCCGATCCGTTCTCCAAATGGGGTTCTCTGGTCGTCCCGAACCCCTTTCTAGAATTGGCAACGATCCATTTCCGGATTGAAGAATCATCTTATACTGAGCTCGCTATCCATAATATCCGGGGCCAGACGATCAGCAGGTTGTTAGACGATCAAATTCCAGCAGGGCTGCATGCGGTCGATTGGCTGGCTATCGACAGGAATGGCAGATCTGTTCCCAGTGGGGTCTATCTCTATACCCTCCGTGTTAACGGGAAACTGGAAGCCAGTGGTAAGCTTACGCGTCTGCCCCGCTAATGAGTTAATCTACCTCCTGAACCGTCCCTAATATTCTCGCTGGGAATACGACAGTTTGAATTACCTCAATCGATTATAGGAATTAATCGATAGATCCTGCCGGGTTCTTCAACAGCGACGTAGATAAATCCATCAGGACCCTGTTTCACATTCCGCAGCCGACCGAGATCTTTGAGCAGCATCTCTTCCTTGACCACTTGATCACCCTCGAGATAACAGAAATCCAGGTATTCATACTTGAGAGATTCGATTAGCAGGTGACCTTTCCAACCCGGATAGCGGTCGCTTGTGATGAATGTCATTCCGCACGGAGCGATTGAGGGAACTCAGTAGTGTAACGGAGGTTCAACATCCTCCCGTTCGGTCAGTGTTGCGAATACGGTCCCATCATAGTTGATCCCATAGGACACTTCTACCCAACCATAGTTTGCACCTGCTTTAATGATATTGATCTCATCACCACCCCGGGGACCATGTTCATGGGTCCAGATCTGCCCGGTTTCGGGATGCTGTGCCATCCCCTGTGGATTGCGATGGCCATAGCTGTAAATGGATTTCACTGCATCTTGATCATGGATAAATGGATTATCATCAGGTATGCGACCATCATCATGGATCCGATGGACCTTCCCAGGAGAGACGCTGAGATCCTGGGGGAATTCGTCCCGATGTCCCCGGTCTCCGACAGTAATGTGTAGCAAACCGTTCTTATCAAATTCAAGGGGCGAGCCATAATGATGCCGGGTATCCACAAAGGGTTCGGCTTCAAAGATGAGTTCGCCGTCGATTAGCCTGTCTTCCTTCAGCCTGTATCGGCTCACCGCATGACCCCAGTGCAGCATCTCGGTACCATGCCAGCCAACTGGATTATGTAACGGAAACATGTGGTATTCACCATCATAGTAGACCAGTCCCACCGGATCCTGTATCCAGCCACTTTTAGCAGTAAAATGGAACTGGGGCCGGAGTCGTTCTTTGTAGAGCCCTTCTTCTGAACTATCTGCTTGTGGATCTACGCTGCATGACAGGAGGTATCCCAGACAAGTCCAGAGGGTCAACAAGGATTCCCATTTCCTGTTCAAAGGCATTGCACACCCCAAACTATCTTGACTCCCTGGACTGCATCAACTGCACATGATCAACAGCCAGGCGTGAATCACCGCGACCACTGTTCTGGAAAGAGATCGTCAATTTTTCACCAATAGCTTCCGGATGATCATCAACATTGAAGCTTACTTCAACCGGGAACCAGATAGTTGGCCAATCATCCACCCAGTATAAACGTCGAATACCCATGAGATCCTTTCCAGATCCTGGTTTCCGGTAGTCATAGCCCATGTAGAACTTACCCTCTTCCTCCCAGATGTGGGGATGACCGGGAACCATCTGCTCCCCCTCCGCTCCCAGCAAAATGGTATTTCCGTACGCATTACGATCTTGATCGAAGGTCATGAGATCAACACCGTGTTTATCATAGAAGGGTCCGGTTGGGCTGGTACCACGTCCATATCGAATGGTATAGTCTCGGCCCAGATGTCCGTAACTCCCAAGATAGTACCAATACTCACCATGCTTATACAGTGCAGCACCCTCCATCCAACAGCGTGACCACTCATCACCACACCAGCCATCATCGGTCTCCGGCCATTTCGCAACGGCGTGGTGCATACCCTCTGGATGGGTATCGAACTCCGGATCCGCTGGATTGTTGAGAAAGAGCCCTGTGGCAGGATCGAGCTCACTCACGTAGCACACGCCCCCACCCCAGGACATCCATAGCCGATTCGCTTCTTCATCGTAGAAGAGATGTGGATCCTCTACCCAGGGAAATTCTGTGGGACTGTGGTTCATGAGGATTACAGGTTCAGACCAGCGATAATCCGGAAGATGATCTTCGAGTACCTTTGTCATCGTGATAGAGGAATAGAATTCCCCGCGGCTGTCACGGTAGATAGTCCCATAAATATATTTGTTCTCTCCAACTATAATATTCCCCACTGCCCAGCCCAAGCGGTTTATGGCATCATAGCCGCTATCCTCAAGGATCTCCCACTCGTCTTCAATAGGGTCCTTGTCAAAAGCCTGGATCATGTGGACATCAGCGAACTGATGACGATAGTCACCATCGATCCAGACATTGGCTCCGTCGTCATTGCCTTTTCCTACCGGAGCGCCTTTCAGCGAGGGGGCATCGACTTGCATCACACTTTCGGCAAGGACCTTATCCCTGGCCATCAGCCTTGCTGTGATCTCAGTTGCAGACTTGACACCCAGTGGATTGATGCTGCGCGCCCATAGGGTCAGGGTATAGGTCCTCCCCTTCCGTAGCTTGTGTTTAGTCAACTGCACCATCGCTTCTCCACCACCTTCATGGAAGAGATATCGTGAGCCATGAACAGGACTATGGAATGGATTTTGTTCAACACCCACGGCCTTTTTAGCATCACCTTCCCAGCCCGGAATATTCTCTGATCCGTAAACAACCTGCACTTTCGACCCTTGTTCAAAACTGGGATTAATGATGCTCAGTTCCTCTGCATGAATACTCGGGAGACCAAGCCAGCAAAGGCAAACGCTGAGAATATTTGTTTTCAGTTTCATAATCATAGTCCTGATGGCTTTCTGATCATTGTAGAGGCTGCCAATGGTATTCCAAAATCTGGTGTTCCATCGTCTCTCCACTTGATCAATTGTGCTCTCGGCGAACGAAATTCACCACATCCCTGATCCGCCTGGTCATTGGCATGGTATATGATCCAGTCCTCCGTTCCGTCAGGTGATTTAAAAAAGCTGTTATGACCTGTTCCATACACCCCGTTCTCGGGAGAATGGCTGAAAACGGGCTCAGGATTCTTTGTCCAGGAGGAAGCATCTAGAAGATCTGCCTCCGCATCAGCTGTGAGCATCCCCAGGCAATAGTGAGGTGTCCAGCATCCACTGGCAGAATAGATGAGGAATAGTTTGTCAGCGTGCTTCAGCACTTCTGGACCTTCATTCACATAGACGATATGACCAGGTTCATTATTCCAGCCCTCTGGGTTTTTATAGATTCTTTCCCAATCATATTCCGCCCTTGAGAGTTCGACCCTTTCAGTTGCCAGCGTCCAGGGATTTTCCATTCTGGCAATATATATCCGCTGGATCTCTGTCCCGTCGTGAGGCTCTAACCAGCCAGACCAGATGAAATAGTGGTCACCCATATGTTCGAATACTGATCCATCGATAGCCCAGTTATCCCCAACATCCGCTGTGAGTTTCCCTTTCATCGTAAACTCGCCCAGAAACGGGTCCGCTGATGGATTTTCCAGCACCCATATCCGATGATTGAAATGATCTCCATCATCTGCTGCAAAGTAAAAATACCACTTCCCGCTTATGTTCATGATCTCAGGTGCCCACAATTCATACGAAAATGGTTTGCCGGATTCCGGGATGAACACCGTTTTATATTCAGCATTCTTCAGGTCAGCCAGATCTTTCGTCCGCCAGAGTCCGATACTGTCCTGCAGGGTATTGGTGTAGTAATAATAGCCATCGTGAGTAAACACCCAGGGATCAGCCCCGCTTGGTAGCAGGGGATTACTAAAGTGCCCTTCTAAGATGGCATCAGCCTCCATCTTGCCGTTCCTGAAAGTACAGCCAGCAACAAGTACAGCCAAAGTCAACAATAGTGGTCTTGTCAATTTCATTTCGCACTCCCCTTTACAGCTATTAGCTGAGGATCGGACTGAGTATTAAAGGATCAGAATTTTTCTGACAGCCTTGACCTTTGAATCCAAACTCATTGCGCATAGGTAGATACCCTTTGCTAGCGGCTCTCCATCATCGCTTACTGCATACCAGGTCACATCCCTCTCCTTGCCATTATGATAGCCAATTACGGGAATTGACACCTCCTGACCGAGGAGGTTATAAATAGAGATTTTGACTTGAGCCCAATCTTCATGTTTGTATCGTATATGTGTGTATTCAACGAATGGATTTGGGTAGACCACCATGTCTTCAAAATCTAGGCTAATGGTGGTATCAGGTTCTTCAGGCGGAGGTGTTATGCTTGTGTCAGGTATAAAGCTTGTATCTGGATCAAAAACATGCGTGATGTCATATCGAGAATTCTGTTTTCCGGGTGTTCCAAACCGATCTGAAGCTGACCAATTCAACGGCAGCGCATTGTCAGAGTAAGGATTAATGAGCTCCAGCGTAGGTCCATTGCCATCCGGGATTCCGCTCCAGGAGAGTGTATCAACCCAATAAGTCAGAGAGTCCACAATTTGGTTACTTTCGTCAAATATCTTGATGGCATCACCTTTGTCACTCAAACCGAAAGCAAAACTACCAATTACATTCTCAACGTCCGGGAAAGCTGCAGTGAACTGATCCAGATCGCGACAGACCACCAGGTAATCACCACTCTCCATACGCGTGTTCTGTGGGAAGGCATATATATTGGTATCTGCCCTATCCTCCAGTGTCCAGCCTGTTAGCGTGATTTCACCGGGGCTGTTATTGAAAAGTTCAAACCAGTCCCGTGGATTGCTCAAGGGTCCCGATTTGTAGTTGATCTCATTAATTACCAGGGTGCCTCCAGTATCAGCTTCGAACAAGGCAACGATGTCGTTTGCTGCTGATGGATAAGGTGTAATCGTCTGGCCTTGTACATCCGAACCGAGCCATTCTTTAAAAATGTAACCCGGATGGGGACTTGCTGATAGTCTGATGGGGGCTTCGGTGAAATAGATCCCCTGCCAATGATCATCTTCAAGCAGCATCGAATTGAATTTCACCACGCCCGCATCCGGGGGTTCAATTGAGATAGAGACCGTGATGGTATCCTCAAGATCGAAATTACTGATCAAATGTCTGCGGACAAATTTAGGTCGTTCCTGGACAAAGGTCTTCACCTTATTCAGCTCACCATTGTAGTCCCCCTGGGATCGGTCCCATCTTTCAAGATGCGCAGGTAGCTCAGAACTAATACCTGCGTGGAAACTGACGACTTTTTCCAGGGCATTCTCAGCTGAGAATCGGGTATTCAGGTAGTCCGCGAATCGATTAATAAAATCATGTTTGAAATCCGGGTTCTCCAGGAGCTTTCGAAAAATGTAGGTTGACCAGCGAGGATTGGGCCAGCCTTCCTCAAGACTACCACCAGAATTAGTAGCATGTTCGATATGATCGAACTTCCAGGCTTCCTCATCCCAAAGACTATAACCCGTATCAGTGTCGAACAGGATCCAACGCCATTTACCCCCTGCATGTCGCGGCCGCCAGAATTTGTTGTTGTTCGCCGGCCAGTCGATATTAGTCGAATAAATTTCAATGATCTGGTAATCGATGTAATTATCAATGTCGATGAGGGTTTGGACGTATTCATAATCCTGGGGATAAGCCAGGTTATGATTATCCAGATAATCAATGAGGTGATCATAGTGTTCCAGATCCCCATGGATGATCTCCGGTGTCACCAGCTCCTTGTACTGCAACAAGTCCAGATCTTCCTCATCCACAAAATGGTGATCCTTGAGAAAATGTTCATTTACCTTCTCACGCAGGTTGTAGATGCCCCAGAATTCGCCATTTATGTAGACTTTGGAAGACCTGTATTCCTGGTAATCGAGATTGGTGCCTTCCATGAGACCATTGCTGCTCAGGGGATCTCTAATCAGGGTTGACCACCAGTCATTTCCTCCATTGCGAAGCAGGATGGACTCATATTCCTCAAAAGGCAGTTCCGGAAAGATATTGTAGCTCAACTCGCCAACATCGTAGATGCTCCTGAAGAAGATGGACAGTGACTTCTGCTCAAAACCTGAAGAACCGGAACCGAACACCTCCACCCCTACGTCGTGTTCAAAGGCCAACACCCCATCGGCTTCGAAGAATTCAATATGGGCCTCGGTCTCATCATCATGCCGCCAATTGTATATCGGCCAGAATTCATCCGGCGGCGACGTGATGGAGAAGACCGGCAGCTGGCTGGGCTCATTGATCAAATAGCTGTTCGTAACTACAGGGCTCTGAAACAACCCGGGAATGAATGTCCGTGCACGGATCACCGCAGAGTTATTCATCAATATGGGACCCGTGTATTCCTCCGATGATTCGCTGGGGATAGAACCATCGGTGGTATAATAGATCGTAGCTCCACCCATATCGGCAGCCAATTCCAGGTCAATACCATTCAGATAGAATCCAGCTGCATGGGAGAAGACTGGTACACCACCGGTGATTAGAGTATCCGATCCCATGCTGATGTTCGATCCTCCAGGTGTGGGTTGGTGGAAATAGACCCAATTAGGATCTCCGTCTGGCTTTCGGCCGATAGAGACATCTGTGGTCAATACCCCTGTGAAGAGTGAGTCAAGCGGTTCACCTGAGGGATCTGAGAGAAACAGGGATTCTCCTGCCGATTTGATCTTGAAATTTGTGTGAATACTGCTACCGCTAAGCTGCAAAACAAGCGGTGGCGGGGTAATACCAGATGAGTTCTCCTGTTGCAGAGTTAGGAATGGTATGAAACTCATGTCAGAGGATTCGCTCCCCAAATTATGAACTTGAATTGCGAGAATATTATCACCTTCCCGGAGGAGCTCTGCGGCATCATCTATATCGTATCGGTGGGGAAGCCCACCTTCATACATCCGGGCCTCAAATCCGTCATCTTCTGCTTCGTCTTCAAATCCTGGTTCATTACCCGGATCACCAATATTATCACGTGCAATTTCTTCTCCGTTTAGATAGGCGACAAAGGCATCATCAAAGTCAATATGCAGGATGGCATGTAGCACGATATCCATATCAGTGATCTGAAATTGGTTCCGAGTGTACATGGAGACTGTGTGATCAATTATTGTTTCATCGTCGTCGTCTCCATAGCCGATACCAGTTTCCCCAACCAGCCAGTCAGAATCATCGAATTCAAGCGTCTTCCAGGCTTCATCTGGTTGTTCGTCCGGGAGCATATATCGCCATTCGTCACCTCTATCGATCACTGTGTTCCAATGCTCAACCGAACCTTGCCGGTCCTTATCTGATGCGAAAACCAGCAAAAAACTTTCAGGTCCGATCTCAACATCACCAAATTGCCATTTCTGGAAGATTGTATTGTCATCGGATAGCCAATAGCCGGAAAGATCCGCTGTTCCGCTACCGCTGTTGAAGAGTTCCAACCAGTCAGGATAATCTCCATCTTCATCAGCAACGGTGATACTGTTTGAGGACATGACCTCATTGATGACGAGTGATTGTGCTTCCAACATTAACGGGAAGCCAGGCAGCAGCAAGACGAGGAGCAATGATCTGAAATTCACTGAAAAGAGTTCCTGGTTATTTCAAGTTGATGTAAGTACGATTTCACCCAATCACCGGCAGCAAAATGTATGATGGGTAAAGTTTGTCATGATATACGGTCTGCTCTGCAGTACGGATGTCTGCATCCATTCCGAAGGTGTTCCCGGTATTAGGATTTCTGTCGAAGCGGGGGAAATTCGAACTGGATATTTCCACCCTGATTCTGTGGCCCGGCAAAAAGACGTTGCTGGTAGCCCATAGATCGATCTCATAGCGGTAGACTTTATCCGGTGTGATGAGCTCTGGATTGGACGGGCCGTGACGGTAGCGTGCCCTGATGACTCCGTCGCAAAGATTAAAGGCGCGGCCATCTGGGTAGACATCCACCAGTTTGCCAGTCCAATCTGTGTCCCTGGAATCACTGGAGGCGTGCAGGATCAACTTTACAGGGCCGGTCACTTCCAGGGGCTCTTTCAGCACTTCACTGGTATACACCAGCACATCATGACGCTTCTCGATATCCTCCTGATCCATGGGACCTGGTTCCCCAAAAAGGAGTGATCCGCCCAAGGTAGGTACAGGATCATGGGGTTCATATTGGAACTGATCCTGGGGTTCATCACCGGGTGTGCTCAAGGACAGCCTGCCATTACCCCTGGCTGTGTTCGCTGAACCATCACTGTGTAGGTAGTAGTTGGTGTATTGCGTTCTTGCCAGCGGCCATTCCTGTTCGTTCCGCCAGACATTGGAACCCATGACATAGAGTTTGATGGGAGCCAGTTCTTCCTTCCACTCTTCGCCCTTCAGCCACTTCCCAAACCAACTCATCTGGATGGAATCGAAATCTAGTTCGTGGTTCTCTCCCAATTCTCGTTCACCCTCTACCCAGTTGGGGCCATGCGCCCAGGGTCCAATGATGAGATGCTGATCCTGTTTTCCGTTCTCAATGGCATGAGCCTGGTACTCCAGAGCCTGATGCATAAAAATGTCGTACCAACCACTCACCGCTATCAGCGGTGTCTCACACTGTGTTTTCAGGCTGTCGATATTGAGTGGTGCCCAGTATTCATTGTAGCTTGGATTCAATATCCAGTCGCGCATCCAGGGCAACCGCATCCCGACATTTTTATCGAAATCGATGAGAGGTAAAGTACGGAATACTCGATCCTGATCACTCTCTTCCCAATTGACGTGAATCCCTTCACCCATACTGGGTTCCGCCATTTCCAGACCCCAGTTCATCACGGTACCAATGCTAAGAGCGCCATCAATGTAGGTAACACCGTCATACCAGTCCATGAGGGCGATCTCTGGAAACATGGCCTTGATGGCGGTTGTTGAGTCCAGCGATGCCGCAAATTGGGTAAATCCCAGATAGGAGCCACCGGTGGTGCCAATAGATCCATTACACCAAGGCTGTTTTAAGACCCACTCCCGGGTATCCACACCATCAGCACGTTCATGAATGGCCGGGTACCATTCTCCTGTAGAATTCCCAGTACCCCGGCAGTCTTGCAATACAAAGACATAGCCCTGTTCCGCCCAATATTCGCCCCAATCACCATCTTCTTCATTGTCCTTGTCATAAGGTGTCCGCACAATGATCACTGGAAAACTGCTTTGGGAATCAGGTCTGCTGATATTTGCCGCTAACTCTACCCCATCACGCATGGGGATCATCACATCCTTCTCTATGCGTACAGAAGGAGCAATACAGCAAGCACACAATGATAATAGGACCATCAGAATGACTATAGAACTAAGTCGTGAGTCACGATTTCTTGGCATTTTATGCTCCCTTTTGTATCAGCTAAGGGTTTTAAAGGACTGCTTCAAGGTTTTCTCTGAGGCGTATGTCAACAAACGTTGAATAGGTCCTGACCACATGCTGGGATACGTAGCCAGCGGGATGATCTCATTCACCAGCCATTCACCCACTTCGGATTTCCAGTAAGGTCGATAACTGTACTTTCGATGAAAAATTAGCTGGCCGGTCTCCATTTGGACAATGAGATCAGCATGTCTTGCTGTACGGGAATGGGCTTCCCATGATTCCCCCGAATTGATCTTCGTGTGATATGCATAAAATTGTTCCGCTCCTTGAGCCAACAACATGCTGCTGACGAGAAATGGTGAGATCAGGGTGCCCATCAAGACGGATATTGTCCTTGGATAATTCATGTTTATTTTACCAACCTCAATTCATAAATATGCTCTATGGGATTATTCATCCCATAGAGCTCTGCCTCAAGATCGGCAGCTGCTTCGAGTTCTTGTTGAACTGCCGCATCAAATTCTACGAAGAATTCATCAACATTCTCGATTCCTAGCCATTCCTGGATTTCTTCCCATTCACCCGGCTCGAGTTCATCAGGATTATTCTTAACATGATCCAGTATCTTTTTCACCAGCCATAGATCACGAAGCTCCCCGACATGTTCCTCGTTCCGCTTTTTATTGAATTCAGCGATTTTCAGCGACTGCTGGTATTGCGGTGTTTTGGGATTGTTCTGCAACTGAATGCCTGCTGCCAATTGCAGATTGTCGTATCTACCGATAATTGTTTCGTCAATGAGCAATTCGTAGCTGCCTGTCTTCAATCCTGTAACAGCAAATTGTTCGACACTCATGCGACTACCAGCATCGCAGAGTTCATATCCTGTTTGTGCATCGTCTGGGACAACCCAAGGTAAACTCTGGGCATTGAAAGCGAATCGAAGCTCTCGCTTTGCCATTGGGATCAACTCACCGCCTACGACCTCAATGGCGTTCCAGGATCTGCCCTGGACATTGATATGAATGTCAGAGACTATGGGAGTTGCACCAATATCCTCCAGCAGCGCCAGAGCCATGATGAGTTGACCTGCAGGCCCTGGATGGACGGCATCCTCTATGAGTGTGAATTCAGGATCAGTATCCCGCCCCTTGCGTGTAATTCGATTCAGAGGTTCGAACATGTTCACGAAACCCAATCCCCGATCGTTGGCCATCTGCAGACACCACATACCGAAGAATGAGAGGGTGGCGTTATAATGAATCGCAGAGGCGTTTTCTATCTTCGCTTCTTCCCCAAGCATTTCATGCGCCCGCAGGTCAAACATGGTTGGCGTCATAGGAATGGCCTTGATACCGGCCGATTTCAGTCGATCCAGGATCATTGTCATATCACGCTTATAATTCTCCAAGACCTCATGGTCAAATTTCCGGTATTCCCCATCATTCATACCGATAAGAATTGTTGCGTATTTCGGTTGGTGGATCAGAATGTCATCATCCAGACGGGCGAGCACATCCCCCGCAAAATCCCCACTGACCCCGGTGTTGTGAAAGTAGAGTCGTTTTGCTGGAAAGCGGGTGTAGTAATAGTCCTCAACATACTGCGTGTAGAGGCATTGATGGGTAATGCTATTTCCAATGAAAGCAAAGTGATCACCATTCTCAAGTTCAACTGGAGCGGAGGTCGGCTTGAATTCCATAGCCTGTGCACCAACGATGAGAATGAATAAACAAATGAAATAGTGTTTCATGACGACCTCACGATATTGTTCAGGATAAGTTGTTTACCCACCATAGTACTCCTCTTCTCGCTTGCGTTATACAGCAAGCAAGAATCTCTATCTGACCCGCTTGAGAATGCCCTTAAAACAGTTTGCTGAACGGTGTCATGATTAATATAGTTGAAATGGCTATAACAAACACTACCTTACTTACTGTTTGAAACTATCGTTATCGAAAATGGGAGGAAATGCAATGAGACTTCTGCGAAGATCAGGGATTCGTGCCGTGCTTTCAGTTCTCTTTTTGAGTGTTTTTGTACTCTACTTTGGAGTTGCTTGTGCTCCGCAGGAAACCAAGTCATATGAAGAAACCTGGTCATCATTACGTAAGTATCCCATCCCCCAATGGCTTCGGGATGGAAAGTTTGGAATTTATACACATTGGGGACCTTATGCGGTCCATGGCCAGGGGCCTAATGGCACCTGGTATTCATTTGCTGTGTATGAAGAGGATGGCTGGCAGCGGAAACATTTTGAAGAGAATTTTGGCAAGTTAACCCCAGATTTTGGATATAAAGATCTTATACCCATGTTCACCGGTGAGAATTTTGATGCCGAGGAATGGGCAGACCTTTTCGAACGCTCAGGGGCTCGTTTCGCTGGTCCAGTTGCTGAGCATCACGATGGATTTGCCATGTGGGATACCAAGTATTCTGAGTGGAATGCTGCCAAGATGGGTCCCAAACGCGATATTGTTGGGGAGTTGGAAAAAGCAATTAAAGCCAAAGACATGAAATATGTTACTGCTTTTCATCATGCCGCGAACTGGTTCTTCTTTCCAACAGCTGACAAGAAATTTGATACGGGGAATCCAAAATATTCAGGTCTTTACGGTGGGTATCGCGATCCTGGTGAATGGCCACCGAATCAGGAATTTACGGATGAATGGTACGGAAAAATTATCGAAGTCATCGATAATTATGATCCTGACTTTATCTGGTTTGATTTCGGACTGGATTTTATGCCAGACACTTATATCAAACGATTCCTGGCCTACTACTACAATAATTCCGTAGCTCACGGAGACCAGGTTGTGGTGACATATAAAGGCCACGACCTCCCCCCTGGCGTTGGTTTAATGGATCTGGAGCTGGGTCAGGAAAAGTCGATTACCTATCATGAATGGATTACTGATTCATCCATTGACGATCAGGGAGCCTGGTCTTTCGTCCCTGCCGCTAAGATCAAATCAGTGAACCGCCTTGTTGATAACCTGGTCGATCGAGTTGCAAAGAATGGATACCTGCTACTGAATGTAGGCCCAGCTCCTAATGGCTCTATCCCGCAGGAAGCCCAGGATGCACTGCTTGGTATAGGCGCCTGGCTGGACGTTAACGGGGAAGCCATTTATGAGACTACACCCTGGATTATTTCCGGTGAAGGCTCTACTAGTCTGGAAGATAAAGAAATGATCGGCTTTAATGAGTCAGACATTGCCTGGACTGCTGAGGATATCCGATTCACAACCAAGGATAATGTCTTGTATGCCACCTTTCTTGACTGGCCTGGTGAAGAAGCTGTAATAAGGACCCTGGCGGGATTCGATTGGGGTGGAGAAGAAGAGGAAGATGACGAAGAAGAGGAGCATGAGGAGGAAGAGGACATAGACGAGGAGGACGAAGAAGAGTACGAGTCGGAATTGGCTGAGGTCCTCCACGAACTGAGAGAGGAAGGCAAATTCAATCTAGAGAATGTCCTTAACGTCATCGAGGAAATACTTGAAGGGGAGTCCGAAGATGAGGAAGAAGCTGATTTCGTAGGTCTGTATAACAATGAGATCACATCCGTTACCATGCTCGGGGTTGACAAGCCCCTGGAATGGGAATTAACCAAGCGCGGACTGGTGGTCAAAACCCCTGACATCAAACCCTGCGAACACGCTTTCGTCCTTAAGATCGAGCGTGGAAATCCCTTCTGAGCTGCACCCAGAGAAGATCGAGTAGGAGGAGAGGGTGTAAAATAATCTGTGTAAATGGTCAGACCGGGGAGCTAGCTTTTGCTATATTCCCAGGAGGTAAAAATGACCATACGCAAAGAAGTACTAGATGAGCTAATTGGGGAGCTGAAGAACCCTG